>Ga0222718_10000154_pt1 | contig 66981 bp, 107 predicted proteins | sample C33_27DmetaG_FD_165045 | JGI IMG/M metagenome (GOLD analysis project Ga0222718, IMG submission 165045) | Estuarine water microbial communities from San Francisco Bay, California, United States - C33_27D | ecosystem: Environmental > Aquatic > Marine > Unclassified | place: USA: California... | reverse complement strand
TTATACAAAAGGCTCGAAGACAAACAAGGAACGTATGATATTGCGCATCTCAGAAGGGACGACATCTCTAACGTAAATTATAAACAAAACGGAGGGTATTCAGTAGTAAGCAAAGAATCTTACGAAAAAGCCTTTAAAAAGTTCGGCTACGACAATAAGCAAGTATTATGGACTAGCGATGACTGGACAGGAAAATGGAAAGTAAAAAAACCATCAAAGAATTTCGGATGGAGGTATCCAGAGGGAGCGAACTACGACCCAAAAGAAATTTTTGACTGGTTTGAAGACTTCTTGAAATTATATTTTGCAAGAACAATCTTCAGGGCAAACTCTTCGTTTAGTTGGTGGGCATCTTTTCTCTCCCAACAAAGAGAGGTTCCAGCAAAAATTTTCGCACCACGCTTGCACAAAAAAGTTTTGTATGCCTCAAAAGAAACATACAAACAAGAAACGGAATTCGATTTTGAAGAAGGTAATCATCCGCACTGGCTTTGTACAACAAAAGAAAAGAGATGTAACGACATCATTATAAAATGAACCAAAATATGAGCATCATTTCCTCGATGGGAGGAACGGGCTCAACGAGCTTCATACATTGGTTCGCCAGAAGAATAAAAGTAAACTGTTACCTTAACTCAGAAGGCCTACCTCAAAAAGGCCCTGGAGCAAATCCAAAAGGACTAAAGCACAGAATAGATCCACCAAGACAAGTAGATCCTTATTTACCTAATCAAAACACAATAAAAAACGCTGTGTTTATAACAGACACTCCATACAATATTATCCCAAGCTTATTTAGAAGAAGAATAGCGGCAGGACATGCAAAAGCTATAAGCGGATACAGGCCTGCGCACGAAAATAATTTAGAAGCCTTTCTAGAACACGGAGAAGATTCCTTCTGTTTTTATGATCAGTTTGAGAATTGGACAAATCACAAAAACGAAAGGGGTTACAAGAGATTAATTATTAAGTTTCCGTATCTATGGCACTATCTGGATCAAATTTTTGATTTTCTAGAAATCTCCAGACTAGAAATAAATAAGTTTCCTCCGCTCAAACAAAGAAATTCTTCGTTTGACACACTAACAGAAGCGCAAAAAGAAAAATTTGTTGAAATTTATTCTAGCTTAGACGAAAAAATAAACAACACACCAAACTTAATAATTATATGAACGAAATTTTTACAGACATATTTAAACAAAATAAATGGAAATGCGCGGAGAGTGTGAGCGGAGCGGGCTCTACAATAGGTTGGACAAAAAACCTTCGCTCAGGATTACCGCTCCTACTTAAAGGTCTGGAGATAAAAACTTTTTTAGATGTTCCTTGTGGAGATTATAATTGGGCACAAAAAATTGATTGGCGAGATGTGCATTATATAGGAGGAGATATAGTAAAAGAATTGATTGAAAAAAATATAGCCTTACACGACGATGAGAAGACCAGCTTCCTTCAAATTGATTTGTCGAAAGACGAGCTGCCAGAAGCAGACATTATTTTGGTAAGAGATTGCCTAATGCATATGTCGGTACATGATGCTGCAAAATGCCTTAAAAACATACAAAAAAGCAAAATAAAATACGTGCTGGCATCCACATACCCACACAACAAATCAAACAATTTTTCCTTTAAAACTTCGGCAAACTTAAGCAGACATAACTTAGAGGTAGAACCGTTTTCTTGGACTAAGCCAATGCTTTACTTAAATGACTCAAATAACCATGTTCCAGAAAAATTATTAGGATTATGGAAAATGTAAAAAACCATGGGAAGAAAAACAAGAAGGAAAAAACCTGAAAATGTTATTGCAGAGGTTAAAGACAATGAATTGCAAGAACACGGGGTGATATACGGCGTATCTGGTTCGCACAGGAACCTATTAGAGTGTGAGTTTTCGGCAAAAAGCATTAAAAAATTCCATCCAGATTTAAATATTTCTCTGTTCATAGATAACGAAAACAAAAAAAAGATACAGGATACAAGTCTATTTCACAAAGTTACAACCCTAACAAATCCAAACAGAAGAAATAAACTAGACGCAATATTAAATTCTCCTTATGAAAAAACGCTCTATCTAGACAATGATACAGAATTAAAAAAACCAATACTAAAAGAAGCATTTAAATTGCTAGACAGGTTTGACGTAGCACTAACTCATGCCCCCTTAAAAAGAGTTTGCACGCAAATAGAACACATACCCAACTCTTTTCCAGAGTTTAACGGGGGAGTCATTTTTTTTAAAAAAAGCCCAGAAGTACAAGCGTTGATGCAAAGATGGAATGACGACTATCACGCAAGAAACATCCAAACTAGATACGGACATAGAGACCAGCCCTACCTGAGAAGGGCGCTATGGGAATCCGACCTAAGAATAGCGACCCTTTTACCAGATTATAACAACAGAAGAAGAAGCAATCTCAAGACTTGCATTAGGCATAGACACGGACTATATAAGTAATGAGTAAAAAAATGACAATATCGTTATTATATTATAACGATCAAGATCATATAGGTAGACACCTTGAAGCCTGGAAGGAGTATGATGATTTAGTAAAGTTTCAAGTTATAGATGACGGATCTAAAATTCCAGCAAAATCCCTTTTAAAAGATACTGTTTTTCCCGACTTAGATTCTAGCTTATATAGAATAGAAGACGATATTCCATGGAATATTCCTGGAGCAAGAAATTTAAGCGCAACAGTGTGCGACACGGAGTATATCTTAATCTGTGATATGGATCAAGTTTTTGATAGAGAAGCTGTATTAAAAATGCAATCACTGATCGCCGTAGAAGGAAAAAACTGGTACTTTTCATTTAAAAGATTTTCAAAAGATGACAGGCTAAAAAGAAAATGCAAAAGAAAGACTTGCGGAACAATGCTTCTGTCAATAAAAAGCTGGTGGGCGGCAAGCGGCTACGATGAAGATATGGCATGGAGCTATGGACACAACGACCCATTATTCAGAAAACAGCTAAGCAAGATCGGAATGAAAGAAGTTACCCCAGAAATATACTGCGAAGAATTTAGCGCAGACTGCAAGTTAAATAGAAAATCAGACAATAGAACAAAATACCATCAAAAAATAAAAAACTTACCAAGAGCAGACTGGAACTGCCTTAGATTCAATTGGAAACATGAAAAATTTTAAATTAAATTCATTACAAATAGTATACTCAGAACACCACTACGACGAATGTTTTGAGTATAAAAACGGAACAGGTAGAGTCCCTGACGGACTAGCAGTAGGTTACGAGTTTGACGACGAAGGCTTGGTTTTATTTAATGATATAAAATACAGTAAATACGACCATAAGTATTGGGACAACTATGAACTAGAATTTGATACAAATCGTGTTATAATATAACACTGTGTCCCTAGAAATAAATCCAAAGTTAAAGCTTTTTCATAACACGAGGCATGCCTCGGGAAGACACAGAATAAGTAAAAACGAAAATTCCACAAGCCCTTGGTTGGCTAAATTTGACTGGGTAATAGACACGCATCTCGACTGGAAGAGAGGCATGAAAACAATGAGCAAAATTAAAACAGAACAGCGCTCTCCACCACAAACCGTCTTCGTAAAAATGAATCATTTAAAATATTTTATGAAGAACATTTTGCCAACTATAGAATCTGAATTCGTATTATGCCTTGGCAACGCAGACAAAAGCATAAAAAGGGTTTTAAGGAGGGAAGCGAGAAAGCAACTTTTACAAGAAAAAAAAATAATTAAAATTTTTTCAGAAGAAAAAGATATAGATTCCGACAGAATATGCGCCGTTCCAATCGGAATACACCCAGCGCCCTTAATAAACTACCATGAGGATTTAAAATATTTAATAAAAGACATAAATATAGAGAAAAAAAAGGATACAGTTTGTGGAGGTTGGAGCCCTTGGGGCAAAACAGTATTTGGAACAAGAAGGGATAGGAGTAATGCCCAAAGCTACATGGAGAAAAATAAAGATTTTTGCTACTTCTTTGGGGGCTTAAGTCATACTGGATACTGGGAAGTAGTAAAGTCTCATAGATTTTTTCTATCTCCACTAGGAACAACCTACGATTCTTTCAAAACATTTGAGGCACTAGCTCTAAAAACAATTCCAATTATACAAAAACTCGGTGTATGGCAAGAGGCCTACGAAGATCTGCCCGTAGTTGTTATAGATAATTTTTCAGAAATAAACCCGCAAAATTTAGATCTTTGGTGGAAAGAGCTGTCACCGAAATTAAATAATTTACACACAAAACTCTCGACAGAATATCAATGGAAAAAAATTTTAAATGAAATTTAAAACGCTAACTGGCTCGCAAAGAAGAATACAGAACATAAGAAAGTATTTAATAGACTGGGACGAAAAAAGCAAAAGCGACTTTCAGTTTAGGGCAAAACATTTTCTCAAAAAATACTGGTCAAGACATGTTGTATTTGAAGAGCTTCCAGTAGCTGGAACAAAACTGTCCCTTGACTTTTATAACGCTAATGAAAAAATAGCGGTAGAAGTACAGGGAGCGCAACACACAAAGTTTGTTAAATTTTTTCATGGAACAAAGGCCAACTTTATAGACCAAAAAAGAAGAGACGCTCAAAAGCGAGAATTTTGTGTATTAAATGATATAAAACTTGTAGAAATTTATCCAGAAGACAAGATCAATAAATCATTATTTAAAAAGTTTGATATATTACTATAATAAATTATGAAAAAATTAATTATCGCCTTAGCCTTACCTCTGTTTTGTTTAAATTTATTTTCAATTTCCCCTAAGGAAAGGAGGGAGGTTTCAGATTACTTGCAAGACATTTCAGTAACAATTAAATCAGAGAGCTCCTATAGCAGATCCGAAGGTTCAGGCGTTCTCATTACTAGAGAGATCGATGGGGAAAAAGTAACTTTTGTATGGACTTGCGGGCATGTTGTAGACAATTTAAGGGACATTAGAACGGTTATAGAAGATGGTTCCCCCAAAAAAATTGTTGAATTCGGAGATGTTCAAATCATTAAAGAGTTAGTAGAGGATGGCCGCAGGGTTGGAGAAATTAAAATGGACGCAACAGTAGTTAAATATAGCGATGCGGACGACGGAGAAGATTTAGCCTTATTAATGGTTAGGGCAAAAGATTATGGAAAGGCAAGCGCTAAATTTTACTTAGATAAAAAAGAGCCAATTATCCCCATCGGAACACCATTATTTCACGTCGGCTCGCTCTTGGGCCAGTTCGGATCAAACAGCATGACGAGTGGAATCATATCTCAAGTAGGAAGAATAAGAGATAAAGTAGAGTACGACCAAACTACAGTTACAGCTTTCCCAGGAAGTTCAGGAGGAGGAGTTTATTTACAAGATGGCAGATATGTTGGAATGATAGTTAGGGGAGCTGGAGAAGGATTTAACTTAATGGTTCCAGTAAGAAGGATGAAAAGGTGGGCAGAAGAACATAGTATAATGTGGGCGCTTGACCCAAATATTAAAACACCAACCCTAGAGGAAATTAAAAACCTGCCAGTTGAAAATGTATCAAAAGAAAAAGAGGAGGGAGATAAAAACAAAAAAAACCAAAGCTTCCCCAAGGAATTCAACAAGCTCCCCTTTTTAATCAAAGTTACGCAAAATAATGTTAGATAACGAAGGCAACTTAGACCCAGAAGCTTTACCAGAGTTCACTTTACCAGAGAGCTTTCTTGAGCAGCTCTACGAATTTACTGGGTCATCTAGCGCAAACAAAGGTTTTGTACTAGTCTATACTGATCAAAATGGCAGACCCATGGTTTACTCAAGAACAGATTCTCAAATTATAGAAATGGGGCTTAGGAAATCCATGGAAAAATATTTAATTGATGTGGAGAACGCAGAAGGCATTCTAAATTTTAGAGACGAAGACGAAGGAGAAGAAAGACTTGACTAAAAGCCTTACTCGCTTACATTCTGTATATGATATACAGTTACGAGCTAGAACAACATTTACTTGCAGGATTAATAAAATACCCAGACACTTATGCAGAAATAGCGCCATTCATAGGAGAAAAAGACTTCTGCAAAATTAACTCTTCAGTTAATTCCACGATATACAGCATTTTATCAAAATCTCTTAATGCAGGAGAAGTCTTAGATGAAACCCTTTTGGCGGAGCGCATAAAATCACTTAATATATCTTTCGAGGATAATGTTGACATAGTTCAATATATCAAACACCTAGGCCTAAAAAAGATTTCGAAAGAAGGAGTCGTGACGGCAGCGAAAGAACTTAAAAAGTTCACGATAAGAAGGGAAATATATTTTGCCTGCAACAATGTGGCAAAAAAAATGAAGACAATGCCGCCAGACATGTCGTATAAAGACATCATAAGCCAAGCAGACAAAATTTACAACGACCAATTAAATTTCTACGAAGCAGGAGCAAAGCACCCAGAAGATATTTATGAAGAAATGCAAGAATTCATAGACATCAGGGGAGAAAACTCAGAAAAGTTCAGTGAGTCAGGATTCCTTGCTCCGCATATGCCCATGGTAAATGAACTATACGGCTCTTTACTAAAACCAGGAAATATTACGGTTGTAGTAGCAAGAACGGGCGTCGGAAAAACACAGTTCTGCATGGATTTTTGCACCAAAGTATCCAAAGAATACGATGTGCCAGTTCTCCATTTTGATAATGGAGAAATGAGCAAAGAAGAACTCATGCTAAGACAATGCTCGGCGCTAACTGGAGTACCCTTGTACTACTTGGAGACAGGTAAGTATATGCACGTAGAAGGCGTAAAGGGACAACAGATGAGGCAATCAATAGATAACCTATGGAAAGCATTGAAGACTAATAAATTAAACTACTACTATTATAATGTAGGAGGACTTAGCGTGGACGAGATGGTCAATGCAGTCAGAAGATTTTATTATGCAAAAGTCGGAAGAGGCAATCCATTAATTTTTAATTTCGATTACATAAAAACAACTTCGGAAAAAAATAAAGGAAACGACTCCCACTGGGAAAGAGTTGGAGATATGGTCACAAAGTTCAAAACATTGATACAATCTGAAATTATAGACTCGGATGGCCCATTAATTTCAATGTTCACAAGCGTACAAAGCAATAGAACAGGAATAACTACAAATAGAAGAGCAGAGAATGTCATAGATGACGAAAGTATAGTTTCGCTATCAGATCAAATAACCCAGTTTTGCTCACACTTATTTCTTCTGCGCAGAAAAACCAATGACGAAACAATGGGAGAACCGTCTAACTTTGGATCACATAAACTTATATGTCTAAAACATAGACACCTAGGGCCTAATGTGGCCAGAGCATTAAATCTTGTAGAGCGTAGCGAAACTGGGTCAAAACAACAGAACTATATTAATCTAGAGTTAGATAATTTTGTAGTCCAAGAAAAAGGAGACTTGCAGGATATGGAAGATTATATCGCCAACGCAGAGAACCCAGTAGAAGATGGATTCGCAAATCTTGGAGAAAGGCAAGAGTCAATTTTTCCCTCAGATGAGTAACGAAGACAAGGTAAAAGAAATCTTAAGTGAATTAGGATATAGGCTTGCGGATAGAGGCGCATACTGGCAGACTAATGCGCTATTCAGAGAGGGAGACAACAATACTGCAATACAAATTTATAAAGACACTGGAGTCTGGAAAGATTATGTAGAAGGTACAGAGTATTTACCGCTCCAAGCATTAGTAAACAAGACATCAGGCACAGATGGAAAAAATTTAGATAAAATTCTTGGGGAAATTAAAGACTCTTCCGAAGAGAGTATTTCTGTGCGAAAACTAGAAACAGAAAAAAGATTTGACGATTCTATATATAAAAACCTGATGCCTCATTATGATTTCTATACAGAAAAAGGCATCTCAGAAAGAACATTAAAACACTTCCATTCTGGACTTTGCACTGGCGGAGCAATGTATCAAAGGCATGTATTTCCTATTTTCAACGAGCATCAAGAAGTTCACGGTCTTTCTGGCAGAGACGTATCAATAAAATCAAACGACTCCAGGCCAAAGTGGAAGCATATGGGAAAAACCAGCAACTGGGTATTCCCCCTTTACTTGAAAAACAATTTGGATTTTAGCGAGTGCTACGAAAGCATTGTGAAAACCAGAGAAATTATTATAGTAGAAAGCGTAGGAGACTGCATAAATCTATTCGAAAATGGATTCAAAAATTGCCTGGTTAGCTTCGGTTTAACAATTTCTCAAAAATTGATTTGTGCAATAACCGAACTAAACCCATCCAAGATTATAATTTCATTTAATAACGACAAGACAAGCGAAGAAAACAGAGGGCTAATTGCATCTATAAAAAATTATTGTAAACTTTTAGGATTCTTTGACCATAACAAGTTAGAGATATGCCTTCCTACAAAAAAAGATTTTGGAGATATGTCAACAGAAGACTTTGCGAATTGGGAAGTCAAAAAATCAACAACCAACCAACAACAATTAAGAGTCAACATAAAAAAGACAGCGCAAAAGCTCTACGACAATAAAAAGCTTAGTAAAAATCTTTTTTCTAAATTAAAAATCCTACCATTAGATGAATAAAGAAGTAAAATTATCGGCAAGCCGTATTAGTACGGCAAAAAAATGTTCTTGGTTATATTATTGCAAATATATATTAAAGCTTCCAGACACATCGAATGATGGAGCGAGTAGGGGCTGGATATGCCACTTAATATTTGAATGCTTAGGAAACCCAAGGCACAAAAAAACTTACAATAAAATTATAAAAACTGCGGATATATTTTCTGTTGAGTCGATAGAAAGATTAGTTAGGTATCATGCGAGAAAGCTAAATGTAAACGACGAAGAGAATATTGGATTAATTAAAGACATGACGCTTAATGGCCTGTTGTATGATTTTTTTGGAACAGACAATGGCGTACCCACAAAAGCCATTTCAGAGGAAAGATTTGACTTAAAAATAGATGAAGACGGAAAGAGGTATAATATACTGGGGTTCATAGACAAACTGTTTTTATACAAAAAGAAAAAACAGGCAATTATCAGAGATTTCAAGACAAGTAAGCAAGTATTTAAGGGTGCAGAAATAACAGACAATATGCAAGACCTAATGTACTGTCTTGCGGTCAAGCATTTATACCCAGAATACTTAAAAAGAAAAAGTGAATTTCTTTTTTTGAAATTTGAAGTAGGTAGAGACCTCCTAGGAAAACCAACAAAAGGTATAGTAGAAATGGCCCAGCTCTCAGAGGAAGAGCTAGAAGGTTTTGAATTTCAATTAACTGAAATCCAAAAATACCTAGAATCTTTCGGAATGGACGAGGCGACCTCCAACTTTGCGGGGGATCAAGGCTACCCGTCGGATGGCACTTTTGGCGGCCCGCTTGTTTGCGGTAAAGATGGATACAAAATGAGTAGAGGTAGCGAAGTCTTAGATAAAGACGGAAACCCAATAAAAGCTTATATATGCGCTTTCAGAAAGCCTTTTGATTACTACGCTCTACTAAATGAAGACGGAACGATAGCAAAAACATGTTTCCTGGAAGATAAAGACTCTCTCAAAAAATCGGACAAGCAAACCATAGAAAAACGCAGATACGAAGGCTGCCCACGCTGGACGCAAAAAAAAGAACTTGACGATGAGTTCACATTGTAAATATTGTAGTAATGATTCCACTATGGAAAAGCCACTATTCAATCGGAGGCAAGTCAATACTAACTCTCTCTGATAGCAATGACGATCAAGGTCCAGATTCTATCTTCTCGCTTGCTCAAACAGAAGACCTAGATAAAGTTATTCTTGTGGAAGATACAATGATTGGATTTCTTGAAGCCCTAAAGAGAAGTAGAGATCTAGGAATTCAACTTATTTTTGGATTAAGAGTTAGTATGTGTGACGATAAGTCTATACTAAAAAAAGAGTCACAAGACAACAACTGCGAACACAAAGTAATTATTTTTGCAAAAAATGATATGGGGTGCAAAAGACTTTACGGAATTTACTCCTCCGCATTCGCAAACGGAGAAGGAAGGATAGACGAAGAAACATTGAAAAAAATATGGAACGATGACGATCTAGAGTTTGTAGTACCGTTTTATGATTCTTTTATATTTAACAATACAATGGGATTTAATAATTGTACTCCACACTTAAGCGAGTTTAGCCCTTCCTTTTTTATCGAAAGAAATGATTTGCCGTTTGACTCCCTTCTAGAGGAAAAAGTTTTGTCTTATTGCGATGCATTTAATCACAAAGCAAAATTAGCGAAAACAATTTACTATAACAAAAGAAGCGATTTTGAAGCATTTCAAACATACAAGTGCATTTGCTCAAGAAACTTTGGCAGGCAAAGCACACTATCTAGGCCGAACCTAGACCACCTAGCAAGCAGAGAGTTTTGCTTTGAAAGTTATTTAGAAAACAAAGAAAATGAGCTTGCTTAGATTTAATAAAGGCCAAAATTATATGGTCTTCGATTTCGAGACTTGCAATTTAAACCTAGCATCGCTAGATAACAAACCTTGGCAGTTGAGTTTTATTGTGGCAGAAAAAGGGAGAGTCACAGAAAAGCTAGACTATTGGCTAAAATGGGACAATTTAAAAATGTCACCAGAGGCTGCAAAAATAACGGGCTGGACAAAAAGAAAATACGAGTCAAGAGCAGTGGACCCATCTGAGCCACTAAAGCATTTTGAAAAATATTTATATGACGACTCTTACATTAAAGTAGCACATAACGGACTCGGCTTTGATGTTTACATTCACGGTATTTATAGAGAGCTCTTAGGAAAGAAAAGGGACTATTCGTATCTAAAAAATTTCATAGATACAAATTGCTTGGCCAAGGCAATAAAAGCAAACATAAACTACGACAAGAATCATGATTTACTTTCTTGGCAGTACAAGCTAACTAAGTTTAGAAAAAAAGGATTGAAAACTTCTTTAGCGCAGTGCTGTAAAGATTATGACATAAACTTTGACCCCAAAAAACTTCACGATGCTTTGTACGACATTCAAAAAAACTATGAAGTATTTCAAAAACTAATATGGAACATAGAAATATAATATGAGCAAAAAACATTTTCAAGAAAAAAAGAACGATAGGAGCGGAAAAGCTGCGCAAGCGGGCAAGGCAGCCCATATAGCAGCGGAAGAAAGATTAAAACAGCACGGGTACGTTATACCCCGAGACACAACAACAAAAGAAGATAAGCAAGGAAGAGATATTTTAATTCAGGATTCTACAAATTCTAGCGGGGCATTAGTTTCATTTTTTAAAAAATATGGAGAAGTTGTCTCTGTTGACGCAAAAAGCGCTAAGAAAAAAATCCCCAAAGGCCAAACGAGGGCAACCACTCAAGTAAGCGACACATGGACTGCACTCGAACTACAGAACGTACATGGTGGACCTGGATGGTTAAGGCCCAAAAAAGCCGATTTAATACTGTTTGTGACAAATTCTGGACAACAAATCGTTGCAGATAGACAAGAAGTTTTAGAATGGCTAATTAAAAACAGTCCAGTAAGCATGCTTTTCGAGAAGCTTAAAAAAGTAGGATGGAGCGGCCTTAAAAAAGGAGAGGAATATGTAGAATATTCTGGAGATGCGGAGTACAAGCTTTACACTAGGAGGTTTAAGTATCGAAATCAAGATGGCTCGCCGAAGGAAGACCTGCTAACTTATGTAACCTATGAAGATATAAAGGCTCTACCATCTACAGTTATTCTAGACAAAAAAGCTTGATTATAGAGCTTAATTAACCATATTGTAAATATGGATTCTTTTACAGACAAGTTTGTTAAATATGAAGATTGCGCGCCGCCAGGAGTAAGGTTGCCGAAAACAAATATTGAAGACAAATATTATAAAGAATTAAATATAGACAAAGGTACCTCTAATTTTAATTTCTTGAGAAAGCTATGCCACAAAGGAATTAAAGAAAGGAAAATAGACGAACTATCTAATAAAGACGAGTATTTTCAAAGGGCAAAAACTGAGCTTTCAATACTAGAAGACCTTGGATTTACAGACTACATTCTCCTAAATTGGGACATTTTAAATTATTGTCACGAAAACGATATCCCGACTGGTCCAGGTCGAGGATCGGCAGCAGGGAGTTTGGTGCTGTATCTTATTGGAGTTACAAACATAGACCCAGTAAAGCACGATCTATTTTTTGAAAGGTTTGTTTCAAAGAGTAGGGCAAAGAAGACTGAGAAAGACGGTGTCACCTATCTAGACGGATCTCTACTGGCAGATGTAGACAATGACATCTCTTATGAAAGGAGAAAAGAAGTTATAGATTACATTGAGCGCAAACATCCAGGCCGAACTTGTAAAATATTGACTCTAAACACTCTTAGCGGAAAGTTATGCGTTAAAGAATGTGGAAAGATAGTTGGAGAATACTCAGAGCAAGAAGTCAACAGGGTAAGTGACCTTATCCCAAAGCACTTCGGTAAAGTTGCGCCACTTAAAACCGCAATAGTGGAAAGCGAAGTATTTGCTGAGTGGGCGGTGAAAAATAAAAAAGTTTTTAGTATAGCTAGAAAACTAGAAGGCTTAAATAAAAATACTGGAGTTCATCCGTCTGGAATTGCAATTTCCCACGACAAGCTGACAGACATATGCCCAGTGCAGCTGACAAATGAAGGGGCGCTAGTCACAGGCTATGACATGAATTGGGTCTCAGAACTTATGGTTAAGTTTGATATTCTTGGATTGAGAACCTTAAGTGTAATACATGATGTTTGCAAAAGACTTGACTTAGATATGTCAAACATGGATTTTTTAGATAAAGAAGAAACCTATAAAAATCTAACAAACCTAAAAACCCCACATGGCCTATTTCAAATTGAAGCAGACGCAAATTTCAAAGTTTGTAGAAAAATTAATCCAAAAAATCTAGAGGAGCTATCTGCAGTTATCGCTATAGGCAGACCAGGCGCATTAGACTTTCTTGACGATTACGCATCATATGTTAGAACGGGAGAATTCCAAAGCGTACATGAATTCTACGACGATGTACTTTCTTATACAGGGGGGCTTCCCTTATATCAAGAGCAACTTATGAAAATGGCGGTGAAGGTAGGATTTTCGCTAGACGAGTCTGAGCAACTCAGGAGAATTGTTGGAAAAAAGAAGGTGGACAAGATGCCAGAGTGGAAAGAAAAAATCGAAAAAAAGATAGAGCAAAATAATCTAGATCCAGAGATTGGAGATGTATTATGGAAGGTAGCGGAAGACAGCGCAAACTATTCGTTCAATAAGTCGCACTCTATTGCTTACGCCTCTCTTGCGGCTTGGACTGCGTATTTAAAATTTAAATACCCTCAAGATTTCTTTTTAAGCTTGCTTAAAATGACAAAATACGAACCTTCTCCACAAGAAGAAATACGAAAAGTTTGCCAAGACTTACCGCACTTCAATATCTTACTGAAGTCACCAGACCTAGTTAAATCTAAAATGGATTTCTCAAAAGAAGATTCGGACATCAGGTTTGGACTAAATTCAATCAAGGGCGTAAGCGAGAAATCCCTACAGTCTCTTAGAGATTTCAGAGAAAGTGACACGCCAACAAAGTATGATATATTTTTATCCGCAAAGCAAGCTGGGCTAAATATAGGAATTCTCTCTGCGCTAATTCAAGCTGGAGCGTTGTCAGAATTTAAATCAAGAAGACCCAGGCTGGTACTAGAAGCGCAGGCATTTAATCTCTTGACAGATAGAGAGAAGAGGAACTTTATTGCGCTTGGTCCAAAATTTGACCACGACATACTAAAGAGCATTGAAGCGGCGGTAAAAGAAAATCTCCCAGGAGACGACAATAGAGCTTTGATGTCGGAATCGAGATTTAATACATTCAAGAAAAAATATTTGCCATACAAAGAGATTTATGATAAAAATAAAAGATATGAAAAATTTGCAAACTGGTACTTTGAAACTCAATTATTGGGCTACAGCTACAGCGTTTCGCTCAAGGAAACCTTTTCTCTTGATTTCGGAGACCTGATGGACGCAAATGATTATTACAATATGGCTGTAGGAGAGCGCGGCAAGTTTATAGCTGTAGTTGAAGACTCCATGAAAAGAGTAAGCAGAAACGGCAACCAGTACATAAGGTTATTTTTAAGCGACGAAGTTGGAAGATATAGCGCAATGCTGGCAGACAACAGAAGAAACCCGAGTTGCAAAAAATATTTAGACAGGGGAGGAAAAGTTCCACAAAAAAATAGCATAGTTATGGTTTATGGATCAAAAGGAGAAGATATTGTATTTGCAAACGAACTCTCCATAGTTGATGAAAAAATTTATATGAAGCTTAGTGACCTAAAATAGTGTATTTATATGAGAAGAATGAATAACATTACTCCTAATTTTACGCCCCGCGCGCAAAAAGCCATAGCGTCTGCAAAAAAGATTGCAATGGAATTAAATAATTCCTCTACGGAACCCGTACATCTCTTGATAGCGATCCTGGAAGCGAGGCAATTCGTCATTAACAATATTTTAGAAAATTTAAATATTGATGGAGGACTATTGTCGACAATTCTACAGGAAGCAATTCTAGAAGAGTCGGAAAAGAATATCCCAGAATTCAGCGAATCTTTTAAGGAAAATATAAAACAATCTCTAGTATACGCCACTCAATTTAATCACGATTACGTAGGCTTAGAGCACCTTTTTTATGTTTGCGTGTCAAGCGAAGGAATCAAAGACTATTTTGAAGATTTGGGACATAATATACAGAAAGTATTACGATCAGTAGAAGAGTATATAACTTGCAACAAGTCTCCAGAAAAAAACCCCAGCACACCAACACCGCTAAATACTACAGAAACGCAACCCAAAGAAAGCGCGTTAGCAAAATTTTCTATCGACTACACGGAACTTGCAGCACAAAATAAATTAGACGAAGTTTTCTATAAAGAAAATGAAATAATCCAAATATCAGAAGTCTTATGCAGAAAAGCAAAAAATAATCCAATATTATTAGGAGATGCTGGAGTAGGGAAAACCGCAGTAATTGAAGCTTTAGCTCAAAAAATAGCAAAAGGCGATTCGGCAGAATTTTTATTAGATAAAAAAATCTATGCAATAGATTTACCAGCAATGATTGCGGGGACAAAATATCGAGGACAGTTTGAGGAAAGGTTAAAAAATTTAATAACAGAAGCTTCGGCGGACCAAAGAGTCATATTATTTATAGATGAAATTCATACGCTTATTGGCGCAGGCAACTCGGAAGGAGGAATGGACGCAGCAAATATCTTAAAACCCTTCCTAGCAAGGGGTCAAGTAAGATGTATTGGAGCGACAACTTTTGATGAATATAGAAAAACAATACTAAAAGATGGAGCATTAGATAGAAGGTTCCATTCAATTTCAGTAAATGAGCCAACGAGAGATCAAGCAATTAAAATTTTAAATAAAGTCTCTAAAACCTATGAAAATTTTCACGGTATAGAGTACACAGCAGAGTCAATAGAGGCAGCAGTAGACTTGTCAAAAAAATATATCATGGATAAGTTTTTGCCAGACAAGGCAATAGATTTAATAGATCAATCTGCCTCTAAAGTTAAAATAAAAGCATTTAAAAGACCGCAGAATATTAAAAAAATAGAAAAAAATTTACAAAAACTTTTCGACCAGGAAGAATTTGCAAAAGGAAAAGCTAAAGTAAAAATAATGAATAGGGCAGAGAAGGTTTTCGAGTCGTACAAAAATAAACTTGATGACTGGGCAAAAGAATGTAAGAAAATAGGAGTAAAAGTAACAGAACAAGACTTATACAAAGTAATTTCAGAAAAAACAGGCATTCCCATCGAAAAAATCAAAAAAGATTATAGCAGCGAAGCTATCGACTTAGAAAAAAAGCTCTTGAAATCAGTTATTGGCCAGGATGATGCAGTAAAAGCGATCAACGAAGCAGTTATGTTTTCTTTTTCGGGCTTAAGTGACAGCACCAAGCCAATAGGAAGCTTTCTTTTTCTAGGTTCCACGGGCTTAGGTAAAACATACACGGCAAAAATGATTGCCAGAAATTTATTTGAAAGAGAGGATAATTTAATTCAGTTAGACATGTCCGAGTTCTCAGAAAAAACATCAATAACAAGATTAATTGGGGCCTCGCCAGGATATGTTGGATACGAAGAAGGAGCGCAGTTAATAGAAAGAGTAAAGAGAAACCCGTATTGTGTTATTATTTTTGACGAAATAGAAAAAGCGCACGAAGACGTATTAAATTTATTACTTCAAATCCTAGAAGAAGGAAAATTAACGGGCAATATGGGGCAATCTGCGGATTTCTCAAACGCAATAATAGTAATGACGTCTAATGTTGGGCAAGAGTTATATCAAAAAACAAGCTCAGTAGGCTTCATGAGCCAAGAGCCAAACACAAAAGATCTAAAAAAATCAATTTTAAATTCAGCGAAGAAGCATTTTAAACTTGAGCTCTTGAATAGGATAGACTCTATTATAGCTTACAATCAATTAAAAATAGAAGATTTAAGAAAAATACTAAACACAGAAATAAAAGACTTTCAAAAACAATTAAAAAAGAAAAACATAAACTTAAAGATCTCAGCGCAAGCAAGAATAGATATATGCAAAAGAGCAATGGAGGAAAACATGGGAGCAAGACCCTTGCAAAGAATTTTTAGAGACGAAGTTCAGTCGATTTGTGCAAGAAAAATTTTAGAAAACAAAGACCTAAAAGAAATTAATTTTAAATTCAAAGAATCAAAATCAGAGATAGAAGCGAAGTAACATCTTGATTTTTTACATATCAGGTATATATAATAACCTATGCGAGCTTTGAAATACTCAGACATCTCATTAAAACCAAACTATTCATCGTGCGAAAGTAGGTCAGAATGCAACGTAGCGACATCTATATTTGGCGCAGACTATAAATTACCAATTATTCCCGCCAATATGAAGGCGGTAATCACAGAAGATTTATGCAAGTGGTTGAGCGAGAATGGATATTTTTATATTATGCATAGGTTTGATGTAGATAACGTGGCTTTTGCAGACAGGGCAAACAGAGAAGAGTGGAATCTAGTTTCCATTAGTCTTGGTGTACAAGAAAACGATATACAAACCCTCTCGAAGCTAAAAAGAAATGGACAAAGAGGAAGGGTACATTGCATCACAATTGATATTGCACACGGACACTCAAAAAAAATGAAAGAAATGTTGGCGCACTGCAAAGCAGCAATGCCCTCAACGAAGATTATTGCTGGGAATGTCGCGACACCAGAGGCGGTTAGAGATTTATACAATTGGGGTGCAGATATGGTTAAAGTAGGAATTGGACAAGGATCACCTTGCACAACAAAAGACAAGACTGGATTCACAATGCCAATGTTTACTTGCGTCAAAAATTGCGCAGAAGTTTATTCTGGCGATTTATTTAATCAAACAGCTGACCACAAAAAAATTCCAGTCATAGCAGACGGAGGGGTCAAATGTAATGGAGACATAGCTAAAGCTTTAGTTGCGGGAGCAGACCTAGTTATGGCAGGAGGAATTTTCGCGGCATGTACTGATAGCCCCGCACACTCTATTAAAATACAGGGCTCGACACATAAAGCCTACTATGGGTCAGCAAGTTTTGAAAATAAAAAAACAAAAACCCACATAGAGGGGGTATTAAAAAACGTACCTTCGTCTGGTATGACTTACAAATCAAAACTTTTAGAGATCGAGGAAGACCTACAAAGCTCGGTTAGCTATGCAGGAGGCACAGATCTCTCAATCTTAAATCCAAAGAATGTAGAATACATAGAACTATGAGCCAAAAAACAGTTAAAAAAATAAAAAAAATTATAAAGTACAATAAAGAAGACCAAGTACACAAAAGAGTTTTTCGAAGACTTTATACAGAATACAAGAAATTGCCAGAAGAAAAAAGAAACAGATTTCTAAAAGAATTAGAGGCTCAATTTGATGGAAGAGAAATCAAGTCATAAATCTATTTTAGTAACAGGCGGACTAGGCTTCATTGGAAGCAATTTTATAAAACACATATTCAATAAGTATGATTATAAAATTCACAACGTTGACCTCAAAACGTATGCAGCAAGTTACGACAACATAGATCAAGACATAAGGCAGTCAGGAAGATACACTCTATCTATTTGCGATATAAATGATACAAAACGTATCAAAAATCTTATACACCACCAAAACATAAATTACATTGTTAACTTTGCGGCTGAGAGTCATGTTGATAATAGTATAAATGATTCAACTCCTTTCGTTCAGACCAACATAAATGGAACACATTCTTTATTGAGTTTGCTCCACGATTGCCCAAGTATCGAAAGATACCTTCAAGTGTCCACAGATGAGGTATATGGCAGTTTAACTGAAGAAGACGATGCTTTCACTGAAAATACTCCACTGCAAGCAAATAGCCCTTATTCTGCGAGTAAGGCTAGCGCGGATTTATTATGTCGCAGTTTTTATGAGACTTTCAATTATCCCATTTTGATTACTCGTTGTTCAAATAATTATGGCCCGAATCAACACGAAGAAAAATTAATTCCATTAATGATCAAAAAGGCAAAGGAAGGAAAAAAACTTCCTGTTTATGGTAATGGAAGAAATATTCGCGACTGGATCCATGTTTCAGACCACTGCTCTGGCATTGATGCAGTATTACATGGCGGAAAAATTGGAGAAGTTTATAATATTGGGGGCAAAAATGAAGTCCGCAATATCGATATTGTTAAGACTATCCTCAAGCTCTTGAAAAAAAATGAAAGCCAAATAGAATTTGTTCAAGATCGGCTAGGTCATGACTGGAGATATGCAATTGATAATAGTAAAATTCAAAATGAATTAAATTGGTTCCCTAGTGTAAAATTTAAAGACGGACTAAAGGAATTATTATGAATAAAGAAATAACAGGATTCACAGCAGGCAATTTTGACTTATTGCACCCAGGTTACATTTATACATTTGAAGAGGCTAAACGACATTGTGATCGTTTTTTAGTTTTTCTTCAAAAAGACCCAAGCGCCACTCGGTTTACGAAATACAAACCTGTAATACCATATTACGAACGCTATAAAGCCCTCATGGCGATAAAGTATATAGATGAAGTATATATGTACCAAACAGAAGAAGAGCTTGTTGAACTTATAAAATTCTGGAAACCTGATATTCGTATACTCGGAGAAGATTATATTGGTAAAAGTTTTACTGGAGACGACCTTCCTCCTCGCGTAATATACACTACAAGATCACACGAGTGGTCAACAACTCGACTTAAAGATTTAATCACAAAACAAACAATAAAACAAAACCCCGATGTGTTAAAAAATTAACGCCACCTTAGCTCAGCTGGTAGAGCACCTCACTTGTAATGAGGATGTCGTCGGTTCGATCCCGACAGGTGGCTCCATTATTGTTTTTCCCAGCGGTTGTCATAGTTTAATCTAAAGCTGCCCTGATGTTTTTCGCCCCATGTGCATTCGTTTGGGGCAAACAAGCTCATAAAATATTCACCAGAGTCTTTTCTGTATAGGTGATATATGTTACCTATAACAGGCTTCATTCTCATTTCTGCGTTAAATATTATTTCGTTCCACTTAACGTCATCCACAAGCTGCTCGAATTCTCTTTTTAATTTATCAAAACGCTCTTCGTAATGTTTGTTTGCAGAATGAACTGCGCCAACTTTCCAGCCCCCAAGACTATGGTCGGGTTTAATTACAGGCGCAGAAAGATTACTGCCATAAGGTAAAGCGTAAGCGTTTGGAACATAACTATCGGGCAAATCTTTTTTGTCCATTACATAACAACATTCCACTCTTCTTCTTTTTCTATCCAATCTTTAAATTTCTCATACCCGCCTCTCGCAGACCAATCAGAATCAATAGTCAATTTGGAAGATATTCCGCCCCGTGGATTAAAAACCATGACCAATCTCAATCGTTCGGGCTCATAAACCTCTATTAAATCTTCATAAAATATATTAATTAATCTCTCGTAAGACACAACAATATCTCTTAAATGAAAAACATATTGCTTTAAACTTTTTAATTCAATAATTTTATTTTTGGGATAAAAACTAAGATATGCATTTGCAAAATCAGGCTGCTCTTTTACTCCGAGAAAAGTGAACTCGGGAACCTTAATTTTTATTTCATAGGCACCCTCACTTGGATTAGGTAAAGACTTTAATATTTTTTTATCTATTTGATTATACTTTTTCATCACCCTGCTTCCAATTCGTACACCACTTGTAACTCTGTACACCAGTGACCTTCGGCTTATCCTCTTCAGAGATATAAAAAATTGCGGTTCTTAGATTGGTCTGCAGAGTATCTATCAGGGCATACAGTTCAGAGATCTGTTTATCTTTTTTTATTAATTCAAATTGTAATTGTTTTAGGTTCATTTTACCAATTTTTTATAATGTTTGCTATAATAAATACACATGTTACCATATTTAATACGACAATTATTGTTCTCAAGATCAAACTAAATCTTGCCTCCTTTAAAGACAGTATAGGTATATCAGGTTGGTCTTCATCAGTCTTACCAACCCTATGATCCAAAGTTCTTGCCCATATTAACCAAAGTTTCTTCATTTTTTGTGTAGTATATTATATGGAAAATAAAAAATATATCGACCCAGATGAAAAATTAAAATTCAAAGAGATTAATCTAAGAATTACAGAAGAGGTCTACAATGAATGGACAGAATGGGCAGACAAACACAACAAACCATTAGTGGAGTATATAAAAAGCTGCGTAGAAAGCCAAGCGATAAGAGAATTAATAATTAATTATCTCAAAGAAAGAGCGAAAAATAAGCCTTGGTGGGAGAAAAAATATCACGATCTTTAACTCTTCTTAACAGAAGAGATGCAAGATATTACAAAATTCAAGTTGTCAGCTGTTATTCTATCTATGTTTAAATTAGCCTCCCTAGGGGCAATTTTAAAGCCGTTCTCCCGCTCAGAAGGCTTGAGCATGTACGAGACGAAATCATGGATACTATTATCCTTTAGCCACTTCCAATACATGCTTCTGGTATTTTTCTCGCATTGCACCAAAATATCTTGGAAAACAAAGGTTTTTGCGTATAATGTTACGTCTCTAAAACAATAAATTTCGCTCGGCGGAACCGTTAATGAGCAATCTATTATTAAATTCATACAAAAGTCATACACAGAGTGTATATAAAAAGGTAGGCAATCTTACAATATCATTATATGAAAAATAAAAAAATCCCACGACACGAAGTAATCCAAGCCCTAATTAACAAAATAGAGGCAAAGTCATATTTAGAAATAGGAATAGGCAATGCCAAAGGCTTTAAAAAAAGAAAATGCAGCCACAAAGTTTCAGTTGATCCGTGTGTGTCCGATGGCGCGAAATTGCTAAAAGAAAGTGATATGCCGACGTATAAAATGGAGTCAGATAAGTTCTTTGCACAAAATAAAGAAAGCTTTGATGTCATCTTTATCGACGGCCTGCATATTGCAGATCAAGTCAAGAAAGATATCATTAATTCCCTAAACTTTTTGAACCATGGGGGTTTTATAGTTTGCCACGATATGTCTCCGATAACAAAGGATATGCAGTCAGTCCCAAAAGCTAACGTCGGACCAGGCTGGACTGGGGATTGCTGGAAGGCGTGGGTTAACATTCGTTCTCATAATCCAAACCTGAAAATGTTTGTGGTAGACACGGACTTGGGGTGCGGGGTAATCCAAAGAGGTGCCCAAGAATTATTAGATCTTAAAGGGCTAGAATTAACTTACGAAAATTTAAACAGAAATAGAAAAGAGTGGCTGAATCTAATTTCAGTTGAAGACTTCGAAGCTGAATATTTATGATAGATCACAAGCGCAAGTTTATTTTTATTCATATCCCGAAAGCAGGAGGCACAAGCGTGGAGGCCGCGCTAGAATTAAAAGGAGGCCCGCAACACGTCCCATTTAAATTTCATCCCAATAAAAATGAGTATTTTAGCTTTACGATTATACGTAATATTTTCGATAAAGCTGTGTCGTGGTACCTGTTTCACAAAAAAAACTATCCAAAATTAAATGAATATCAAACTAAAGATTTCAATGAATGGGTTCGTCTGGGAATGAAAACCCATAGTGCGTACACTCTTGTCAAGAACCCACTTTCCGACCTGGATTTCCTGGAAGACTCCGACAACAAAGTAAAATTAAATTTTATTGGTAGATTCGGAAACTTCCAAGAAGACTTTGATATCATTTGTGGTAAAATTGGAATCCCTCAACAGAAACTTCCACATAAAAACAAAAGCGAACACAAACACTATACCGAATACTACGATGATGAAACTCGTGATATAGTTGCGAAAAGGTATGCAAAAGATATTGAATATTTCGGTTACAAATTTGGAGAATAAAAAATGAATTCTCCAAATATAGTAATGATACATAGAGGAGCCGCCCCTTACCTGCGCCCAAACATAGAAAGAGTGCTAGCAGTAATCCCGAATTGTAATTTTTGGTTGATTGGGGACGAAAAAAACAGGGCAACGGCAGAGGAGCTAAAAATTAATTTCGAAAGGTATGATAAATTTTCTGGAATACCTGATAGTGATTTTGTAAATTATTCTCCCGCGCCCTGGAAACAGTGGAGCAGGTTTCGTTTTGAAAAATTTTGCATTGACAGATGGATAATACTCCATAAGTTTATGGAGAATCGCGGAATTCAAGAAGCGCTATACCTAGATAGCGACGTTCTTGTATTGTCGGATAAAACTCTAGATGTATTTTATGACAATAAATATGACCTAATAAAAGATTCAAATATAGTATCAGTTCCCTTTCTCTGTTTCTGGAAGCAAAGCGCCATAAAATATTTTGCAAACTATATTTTAGAACTATATTCCTTAACGCAGGAAGAAAAATTTGCAGTGTTAAGAGAAATTGCAGATGTTGCGCGGCAAAAAACATATTTTCAACTTAAAAAAATAGGCATGGAGACTATGGCTCAACGGATACATGATCGCAAAGATATACACATTTCAGATATGCAGCTAATTGGTGATTTTTCAAACTCGGAGAAAGTTCGAGATAAGCCCATTATGAAATACAAAGGGGAAGGGCGTTGCGAATATGTTAGAGAGCCCTCGACACCTAAAAATTTACCCATTACCATAAAAAATGTCTGTTTTGCGAATAGCTATAATAATTATAGACAAGATCCATTATATAAAAACTTAATATTACCCTCTCAAGCATTCCAGCTTCAAGGAATGGGCTGCAAAAAACTAACCCTCAAAGAAGGTGCATATTTTTACAACGATAAAGAAGTGCCTTTCCTACACCTTCAGGGGGGGTGCAAAGAATGGCAGCATGATATACTCAAGTCAATAAACAATAAAAAAGACATAACGCTACCAGATAAGTGATCGAGGAATGAATATAGAATTTAACATGGACGTCAAAAAAGGGAAGACGTCAGCCCTTGAGCATAATTTTGCAGAACCTATTCCATGGAACGACGAATTAAATATTACTTTTAAAATTAGTTATGATGCACTGGAGGCCTCGCTGAGCACTTATGATCGTATATATCCCCAGATTGAATTATATGACGGAAAACAATTAAGTCTTTTTAAATACGGCAACTTTAAAGACTTTTTGCCAAGAGGTGTTTATAATAAAGATATAGCTTTTCACCTCAATTTAAAATGGTTTAGCAACAAGCTTAAAAAAATAACAAGCATTTGTCTCCGCTCGAGAGGTATGGCTGAACGAGATACGAACCTATATTGCAGTTTAGGATTTTGTAAAAATAAAGATTTACCAAAAACGCAAAGCCCCTCTATAGATTTTAAGTCAGATAATATTTTTAAAAATGTATTTAAAAATAAATACTTTAAGGCTCACATAACTAGCCCTATAAACTTGCTTAAATACGAAATATACAAGAACAACCACTTAATAAAGACCGACAACTTCAACCCAATCAGGAAAGATGTCTGGGTAAAAGGTGAGTTTTTCCCTGGTCAATACGAATTACGTATACATAGCGAGTCAAAAACATTTAAATATTATTTTATAATTCTAGACGAAGAATATAAAAATATAAAATGCTTATCTAAATTCGGCATCTCGGATTACGCCGCCACATTCTACAACAAAAATCTCAATATCAAGAACCATAGAAAAATGATTGACCTGTCTGCCTACAAAGAAGACTTAAGTTTTGGGGGTAAGTATAACCCCAGCCTGGTAGACAAAGACATGCTAAATAATAATTTTATATTTTGTTTTAAAAAAATGCCAATTTGGCTGTCCAAGAACAAGAGTAAAAATAATTTTCATAAGTATGGCCCATACGACTACGACAAATATAAAAGTTTAATAAATTCAATATTCAAAACGATAAACAGCAACGGAATAAAAGGAAAAGTCTATATTGAAGTTTGGAATGAAAGTTCGATAGGGTATGAATATGCAGACGATCTAGAAACATTAAAGGCAATGACGGATATGCAAATAGAATGCGCAAAGAAATTTAATTTTAGCATCGTGGGTTTAAATACACATACATTCCCAACCGACCATTCGAATTATATTTCAAATTACATTCATTTATTCAAAGACCAATTAAATTTATTAGAGTTTATATCAGTACATCTTTATACATATGACCCGCAGAATATGGAGAAGCATTTTGAAGACATTATAGATATTTGTAAGAAATATAATCTAAAACTGCTAATCACTGAATTCGGCTTTAGATACCCCCATTATAGCCATTATGAACAATGCTATTACACTTTTAAATTATTTTTGCTAGTTATCAGAAACTATAATTACATTGAAAATTTTTTATTATTTCGGACAAAAAGCACATTGTCCCTGGATGATGATTCCTATGACCAAAATTGTTCGGAGGGATATAGTATGGTAAAATCTAACGGATTCGCCAATAAATTATTCTATTTAATCGTAAAGATAAATAACTATTTCAGCGGGGTAGATTTTATAAAATACCAGGACCTGGACTCGTTCAAATTATATGAATTTAAAAAAGCAAACGAAAAAAAATCTTTCATTGTCGAATCAAATTTCGGCGCCATCAATATAGACACCCCTAAACATATGTCGAATTTTCTAGGATTAAAAGATTATGAAATGTTTGATATGTTTTACGATAGAATAGCAAGCATTAACAATGAAAATATAATTATAATTAACGAAAAATAAAATGAAAAGCGTAGGTTTTATATGCGACAACGAAGAAAACGCTCTCGAATGGGAGCAGTTATACAATAATACTCTAGACTCCTCGGGCTGGAGCTTTAATCACGTCAAAAAATTCTCTGGGAATAATACTGGAAACATAGTTCATCGACTTGCCGCGCTCAAAACAATAGATGAAAAAATTAAGTTCGTGCATACTGGAACCGACCCTAAAGAAATAAATTCCTCCTGCAAGCTCTTGGTGATGACAGTTGCAAATATGATCGATGGCAACGAACAGCTTTGGATAAATGGAGTTTTAAATCTCTCAGAAAGCTCTTCTGTACCAGTAGTCTTGTTTGGACTTGGAGCACAAACAAATCTAGATGGCAAAATTCCCACTATGCCCAAAAGCCTAAGAGACTTTTTCCTACGGTTCGTCGATAAAGGCAATCACCTCTTGATCAGGGGAGAGACTACAAAAAAATCCCTATTTGACAATGGAATCAAAAAAAACATTCACATCACAGGATGCCAATCTCTATTTTTAAATGGCAAGAAAAATTTAGGAGAAATAATAGAGGCAAAAATGCAAGGCAAAATCGAAAAGCTAATATATTTCAGCCAATTATCCCATGCAGAACCATCGTTAAATACATTATATAAAAAAATGACGACTACAGCAGACCATATTATGGTTAATGGCTGCGATGGAACAATGTGGAATTTATTTTCCAGTGCAGGAGACCAGTCAGTAGATAAAGAAATTAAAAACCTAGCCAGCCTTGCAAAAGGAGAATCTAAAGATAAATATAATGTATTTGTATCACCAAACGAGCTAAAATCTTTTCTTGAAAGCTCAAAAGGGCATGTTTTGACCCCAAGGATACACGGAGCAATGATATCTATAGCCTCAGAGCTTCCTACGATATGCGCGATACATGACGGAAGAGTCAATGAATTATGTGCAATGCACAAAATACCCTTTTGCGATTTAAGAGATTCAATCAACAAAACTCCAGAACAAATATTTAAAGAAACTACTTTCTCTGGAAAAGAGTTTGACGAAAATAGAAAAAAATTATCACAAGTTTATATTAATGCCTTTAAAAAATTAAAAATAAAGTATTCAAAAAATTTAATTATGTAACTTAAAGTGTATTATATAATATGCCTTTTAAGACAATATTTAAAGCACTTGGTTCGACATTTTCACAAGTATCTATAGCAAGCATATTAAAAAAGAAAAAAATTTTGCCCGATAGATATTTATTGATTCGACCCCAAAACGGACTAGGAAATCGCCTGAGAGCATTGCTCTCATTCAAGATAATAGGAGACGTATTGGATTTACCAGTTTATGTTTTATGGGAGACTGGGCCAGGATTTGACGATACCAAGATCGAACATCTCATTGATCCAGCGTCAATTAATGTTAATTTAATAGGCAGAGCAGAGTGGGAAAAATACAGAAAACAGTCTTTCAACATCGACGAACATATCGCTGGAGTCTACGAAAACGACATAGACCACGCATCATCTTCAGTTCCAAGACCAGAAAATAAAAAAAGAGCAGAATATATTAGACAAATATTCAAAGGAGAACACCAGCGCATGACAGTACAATGTACAAATTTCATGCCGTGGGCATTCTGGATAAGCCTCGTTCAGGCATATGTGCCAGACTGGTGGAGGCGTTTTTTGAGAAACATGTCAGAGGTTCAAATAAACGGCAACCTTTTTTTACAGATTGCGCCGACTTTAGAAAAAATCGAACAACAGCATACGTTTGGTTTACATATTCGCAGGGGCGACGCAGTATCAGAAAAAAATCCAAATAAAAAACAATACCTACGATCCACACAAGCGGATTTTGAATCTATAGTGGACATTGAATTAAAAAACAATCCAGACGCAAAAATTTTTCTTACAACTGATGATGAAAACACGCTAGAGCGGTTCAAAAAACGCTACCAAGACAAACTAATTTATCACGAAAAAAAATTTGTAGACAGTTCATTCAAGGCGGAAAAACAAGGGCAACTTGCCGCCATGTGTGATATGTGGCTACTTTCAAGAACGAAAAGAATATATGGAACAAAATTCAGTTCTTTTTCGAGAATCGCCAGCCAACTAAATAGAGTAAAAATGAATGTAGTAGAAACAGATCGACCAGAAATAGCTTTTGGAAGCTTAAAAGAAACCCAAACAACCAGAGAAATAAATTGCAGGAAGACAAAGTTTAATCCAGGATTTTCTATTTTAACTTGCTGCATGAACCGAAATAAAAACCTAAAAATCGCGCTACCAACCTGGCTGGCGTGCCCAAGCGTAGATGAAATCGTGATAGTAGACTGGAGCTCCGAAGAAAAGGTAGAAGACATTATACCAGAATACACGAACGGAAAAAAAATAAAAATAATAAGAGCAGAGGGACAAGAGAGATGGGTATTAAGCTGGGCATTCAATTTGGGATCCAAATTTATTAGTTATGATTCTTTGGCAAAAATAGACGCGGACGTTTTGATTACTCCTGATTTTTTTACTTCTCATTTATTGAACGGCGTAGAATTTTACCACGGAAGTTGGAGGGTAGCAAGAACAGACAACGAGCTACATTTAAATGGACAACTCTTATGCAAAACAAAAGATTTTCACGAAGTTAATGGATATCACGAAGGAATAACCTCCTACGGATGGGACGATGACGATCTTTACGGAAGGTTAATTCAAAAAGGCTTAGATGAAAAGTATATAGACAACAACAAGATTCATCACCTTGTCACGAAAAATATCGAGCGCTCCTCTGGACAAGAAGAGTTTACAGAAGTTGCGAAGGATTCAACCGACGAAGAATTGGGCAAGATTCTTTTTGAAGAAACAATGAAAAACAGAAAGTGGGCTCTAGAAAATCCATGGCCAAAATTTGCAGAACATAAAAACTGGAAGCTGTCGGTAAAAAATTTAGATTACTATAAAACAATAATAACCTGTACACCACACACATGAAGACGAACATATTACCTTATCTGCTTTTTGCGTCAGCAATTAGCATTTCACTAGTAGCTGGAATATTCAGCATTATCGGATTATCTGTAATTTTTTCTGGAGCCTTTTGGTCTGTAATAATTATGGGTTCGGTCCTCGAAGCAGCAAAACTTGTAACCGCGGTATGGTTACATGCCAACTGGAAAAAAACAAGCTTCTTTCTTAAATCATACCTTACTGCCGCAGTCATAGTATTAATAGGAATAACAAGCATGGGTATCTTTGGGTACCTCAGTAAGGCGCACATAGAACACGAGAGGCAATCACAAAAGGTTGCGGCAACCATATCCCAGATAGACAATAAAATAGAAAGAGAAAATATTGAGATTAAGAGGCTCAATGAATCAATAATTCAAGCAAAAGAACGCCTTCAAGACTTTACATCCCGAACAGATGTAAATTTTGATAGAGAAGAAGATAAAATCAAGAGCATCGAGGAATCCTTGGACAAAAACATTAAAATTGAGCAGGGCTACATCGACAAATTAACAGAGCGGCGCAAAGAGCTTGATGCAGAAGTCGCACTCATAGAATCACAAGGTGGAGGCTTGTTCTCAAACAAGAAAAAGAAGCTTGCAGAACTCAAAGAAACTCAAGCCGCAGAAAGACAAGAGATTAAAGACAAGATGGCGAAATACGAAACAGCCATAAACAACCATAGAGTTTCTTCTGCGGAAGAAATAAAAAAGATAAGAGACAAAATAGATAGCTACCAAAACAAAGATCTCGCAAGTCAAACCGAGCTAGACGAACTGATTGAAGATTCTAGCTTGAAAATAAAATCGATACAAAACGGAATAGAAGAACTTGAGCTGCGAAAGTTTGATGAAAAAGATAGCCTTTCTGAAATTGAGGCAGAAATTGGTCCAGTAAAATATGTTGCAGAGATACTACGAGAGTTCGGAATAGTTGACCTAGAAAACGATTCGGCGGTTAGAATGATTACAACTATTATAATGTTTGTATTTGATCCGCTTGCAGTATTAATGCTTTTAGCCGCAACTTCTTCTATCAGGGTGTCAAAGATCAACACGATACAAGAGAAAGAGAAAGAGAACCATAAGGAGAAAGACGGAGAGAAAGAAATTTTCTCAACAAAAGAAAAACCTCCCGTTTACATAGTGGAAAAGCAAAAAAATATTAAAAAAAAACAAGAACCCGCATATAAAATAATTGCAACAGGTATTGACACACCAAAAGATTCCACAGAAGAAATGGAACGCTCAAGAATTAAAAAAAGAAAAAAATAATTCTTGACGAATCTCAAAGTTGTTTTATATTGTAAGCATCATTAACAATTAAAACAATATTATGAGCGAAGAAAATACCAATAATCAAGAAAACAATAACGGCTGGAAGAATAGAGAAATGGGAGCACTCTGGAGGAGAGAAGGAAGAAACCAAAACTATCTTTCTGGACACGTTAAAGTTGGAGAGTTTGGGGTAGAAACAAATGTAAAGCTTGTTGTATTTACAAACAAATACAAAAAGGACAACCCAAAAGCTCCAGACTTCATTGTTTATCAAGCAGAAGACTCTGCGCAGAATACTGTAGAAAATACAGGTAGCGAAGAGGTTTCGACAAGCCAAGAGGCTACATCAGATATTCCCGATATGCTTGAAGCTTAATGAGCTTTCGATTGGTCACAGCTTTAGAAGCTCTAAAGCAGTTTTGCGAAGAAAGAGGAGTGAAACTAAAGCACAGTGACCTGAAATCAAGCATAAGAAACAAAGTAATTATACTAAAGTCTGGAAGAAACAAATGGGGATGCCTAGGAGTTTGCGAGAATGATCAAATAAGATGTTTTCGTAGAGACGGAAAAAAGTATAGGTGGGCAAAACTAGAAGGCTTTTCTGACAAAGAAATTTACAATAAACTTGGAGCAGATATTTTGCAAGAAATAGGAATACAAGAAATGGCAGAATTTTTGTGCGAAAATAATCAATGAATAATATGAAAGAAATAAGAGACATGGTAAGACATCTTCACGTCTTACATGAAGAAGTTAGGGTTTTGGAGTCTAGAATTGAGCCGCAAGATTGTGGCTACTTAAAAACCACAGTAGGCACACTAAGAGATAGGATTAAGGAAATCCAAGAACAGCTAGACGATAAGCTAGAATCTTAAGGGAGAGATGACAAGGTACACGGCAAGAGGAAAACTTCTTCTCTGCCTTAGTGCCATAAATATATGGGCGGCTTTCGTTCTAGCATGCCATAAAGACTTCACTTGCTTATTTAGTTTTACCATAGCGTTTATATGCTGGCTTGGAACATATGACAAAAGGTGTTTAAAGTAAATTTCTGTGTATATATGATATATGAAAGTAAATCAAGCCTATGTACAACCCGAACTAGCAAAAAAGTTTAAACACGACTTTTTATCTAGGTGGAATTTTTCTGACCATAGCGAGAGCCCAAGTTACACTTCTCCGTGTTTCTTTTTCGGTCTCGGAGGCAACAGCGCAGAAAAAATAAAACACTACTCTACACAGTGTAACCATGAAATATTACTCCACCCAGTTTCCTTAATAGACGCCCATAACTTTATAAAAAAAAACAAAGACTGGCTAGTAAGGTTAAAAAATGTATACATAATGGCAGGCCTTAATGGGTCAGAAAATAGGCAATTTCAATCTAGAAATAGACGAAGAGAAAAGACTTTTGCGAAAATTCCCGAAAATATAGTCGTTAAAGGGTTCCAACCAGAGCTAAAAGATATGTCCCTATATCGTCCACAAGAAAAGGGCGACAAAATTTACTATCACAGCACATGGAGAAGCGCAAATCCCCAAGAAATGAGTATGATTGAAATACTTAAAGAATCAGTTTCCTACGAATTTATTACCACAAACCACGAATCCCTAGCAGACTATTTTGATTACAAAACGCTAAAAAGAGACTATTACGACAAGTGCTTTCTAAACCTAAACTTTAGTGCGGGAGGGTCAATGTTAACCGCTAAAGAACTTGGATACATGGGAGTAAAAACGATTGCAGTTAGGCCTCGCGCGATACAAAAAGAAGACTTTTCGAGTTTACGCTTAAAACATTTCTCGTCCACCCGACATACAGTCTTTGATTTTTATAGAAATCAAGGAGAAAAATGCCTTCTAAGACCAAGCTGCATTCAAGATATTATAGATATGATACATACAGAATCAAAGACAATAGGAGACGTCTCACCACAAATAAAAGCTATTTTTTCAGATAATGAAGAGTGGCTAGATATGCATTTCTGGAAAAGCGATTTTTTAAAAATTTGATTTTTGTCAAATCCTCATATAATAAAGATATGATTCATCACGTAAAACTCTGGCAAATAGCAGCCCTCTTATCTCTGGCGATTGCACTTCAAATTTTATTTTAATTTGATTTTGGCATAATTTTAGCTATAATATATATGGAAGTACTCAAACGAGGCTTCTTGAGTGCCGAAAGGGCTCACTAACATTCAAACAAGGAGTTAAAATGACATATAAAAAAATACCATCAAGAGTAAGTAGAGATGAATTTCTCACCCCGTTCGATTCGCTGTTCGACAATGTTCTAGCGAAAGCCTTTCCAGCCTTTGGCCAAGAATTTGGCATAGAGTTCTTTGGAAACAATTCTTATCCCAAAGTGGATGTAATCGACCACGATGACAAGATTACCATAGAAGCAGAAATTCCAGGACTAGGAAAAGAAGAAGTCTCCGTTGATCTAGAAGAAAATGTGCTGACCATTTCTGGATTGAAGCACAGCCACAGCGAGGATACGAAGACCAGATACATCCGTAAAGAATTAAAACGCTCTTCATTCAAGCGGTCTTTTAAACTTGGAGATAATATCGACTGCAAAAAAACCAAAGCAGATTTCAACAATGGAATCCTGTTGGTTGAACTACCAAAGAAAGAGCCAGAAAAACCAAAGAAAATTAAAATATTATAATTTTAAAATTAAAGCGGCATTGAGCCGCTTTTTATTTGATTTTCTTAAAAAAAGAAATATATAAAACTTATATGTACTTAATGCTCGGCAAAAATGGCTACATAGCAGAAGCTATAACAAAAGAACTACAGTCACGAAACCTAACCCACATCACACTTTCTCGCAAAGATGTAGACTATACTAATAAATCTCAGCTGGATTTGTTTTTATTAAACAATCTCAATCGCAACCTACTCGAAGGCGAAAAAATTATTATAATTAATTGTGCAGGATACATAGGCAAGCCAAATGTTGATGCTTGTGAGTTAGCAAAAGCAGACTGTATAGAGGGAAACGTTTTGCTACCCGCAATGCTTTCGCAGCTTTGCGAAGATCGCTGTTATCAATATGTTCACATTAGCTCGGGTTGCATTTATGGTGGATATGAAAAAGACTTCACCGAAGAAGATGAACCCAACTTTAATTTTCAAAACGGCAGTTTTTACAGCGGAACAAAGGCGCTTGCGGAGAAAGTTGTATCTCAAAACAACCCCGATTCTTATATATTCAGGCTACGTATACCCTTCGACGAACACGCGTCTCCAAGAAATTACCTCACAAAACTTTTATCATACGATACACTATTAGATGCAAAAAACTCTTTGTCACATAGAGCTGATTTTGCAAAGTATGCAATAGATTTAATAGAAAAACAAGTTCCATACGGAATCTATAATATAACCAACAAAGGAAGCTTAACCACAAAAGATGTTGTGGAATTAATTAAAAAGCATAACTTATCAGATAAACAATTTAAATTTTTTAGTAATTTAGATACTTTTATGCAACAAACAATAGCACCGAGATCAAATTGCGTACTTGATACGACAAAAATTGAAAAATACGTTAAAATCAGGTCAACAGAGGACGCATTAAGGGATTCCTTAAGTAAATATACAATCCAATAACTTCTCAAACCCCAGAATAGGGTGTAAATTACTATGTGTTTAAGTTATGGCCAGTAATTCTACTAACAAGTTGCGTTACGACACATAACCCAATGCCCGAAGATACTAAATTTAACGAAAAAGAAAGAGACTGGATAAAAGTATATAGACATGAACTTAGAGTTGCGATAGAAAATAATGACCTAGCGTCAATAAAATTTTTTATGGAAGAGCTTAGAAAAGAAAAATTGACTTTGAAGCAAAAAAATATATATTAATAATAAAATTATGAAATACATACTATTAGCAATAAGTTCGTTATGTTTCTGCAACTGCACAACAGTGGAAACACGATTATATTTAACGCATAAATGCAACGGAGACAAGATTTGTCATTGCGAAAATTGCGAAAAGAATTGCGCAGATTGCAAATGCAATTAATAAGAAAAATCTTTTTCCCCCTGATATGGCTAAAGGGATTACAAGGAAATATTACAAAATTCCTAACAAAAAAGCTTGCAGCAAAAACTGGCGTCGACAAACCAAATAGGTTTAAAACATGGAAGCTGAGCCAACCTTTATGGAAGCAGTTCCTAATAGAACTTCCAATATATTTATTGATATTATGGATACTAAACTTAATTTTTAATACATTTGGATACGAAATAAGCCCTTGGTAATATGAAAACAATAATAACAATTGAGGATACCGCCGAAGAGTCCTACCACATAAACCCCAAAAATGTAGTTTATGTTAAACACAAAAAATCAACGGGATTCTGGAAGATATCTTTAATTAACGGAGAAAATATAATGACCAAAAACCAAGAAGGAGTAACAGCTTTAATAAATTCTTTCAAAAAGGGAGTACTTAATGAAAAATAAAAAACTCAAAAAAACATCGCTAGTAAATTTAATTGCTGGTTACATATGCGCAATTATCTTTTTCTTTTTAGTTTTAATGAACTTAAAAGATAGGGCGAGTGCAGAAAAACTTGAGATTGTGAGCGCTCCAGATGACAACAAATCCGAGATACAAAACATTTCTCATGAAACAAAAGTGGTGTATATTAATGATCATCACCACACAACCAAACCCAATAACGTAAAAAACAAACGCATAACTACATTAGATAATAATGTAGATCTTTTACATAACAATTTAAGAAATTCTCGGGGTTTACACATAGATTTAGATAGAGATGAGCAAGTTCATTCAGTCATTGATACTGGCAGTGATTTCGTTTCTGGGATTCATAGGAACAATAGTTCTCATGATGTCATTGATAAAACTCATATCACAGATAGGTTGGATCAGAGCATTGACCTTGGACTTCTAGACAGAAGGCTAAAGGAATTAGATGGAAAAGATATTTTTGGCAAAAATACAAAAAAAGATAAGTTAAATCGACATGACAAGATCGGATTTCGCGAATATGACAATGATGTAGACATGTCAAAGATAACTTTGGCTAGAGACAATGACGAAGAACTTGGGGATATAGATTTAGATTTCAGTAAAGATAGTAAAGGTTATGGAACGGGAAAGGGTGGGCAGCTTTATGCCTATAGTTACCCAAGCCAAGGAGTCGGAGCGGGAATTGGATCTTCTGCAATAGGTGCTGGGTCAGGAGCTGGCGCTGGCATTAGTGGAGGAATTGGAGAGGGAATGCTTAATGGCGAGGTGGTTCCAACCTTAGGGGGCGTGGGTACAGGAGCAAAACCCCTAGAGAGCCAACCCTCAGATGCAATTCCTTCGGGGGGAGTTGGAGGTCTCATAGGAGGAGCTGGAGCTGGAGGGGCAGCAGGCTTAACCCAAGGTTATATTAAAGAAAGTTTAGGAATGGCTACGGGAGTTGGTCAAGGAGTAGGGTATGGCGCAAACGGAAGAGGGGAATATAATTACGATCACCTCCCGCAAAATGGCGCTCTACATATCATGATACATGTAGATGGAAGCGGAAGCCTTTTGTCAACCAGAGTAAAACTAGAGGAGATGAAGGAAACATTGTTGAAAAAAGCGCTGCTCCCCTATTACAATAACGATGAGTCGCTATACAATAAAAGGGTAACAATTATAGATGACGCTGGAGAAAGAACGTTAAACTTTTTCACACAAGCCTCAAAAAAAGACAATGTATTAGCTATAGCTTTTCAGGACGAAGCTGCGCCAGATTACCACCTACCAAATTTTAATAAAGTTCCGCAAAATAAATATAGCCACGACCTATCCAAACTCAAGAATCAATTAAATGGATACAATGGACTTTACAGAGGAGTTATTTTTCAAGTAGATAGGGGTAAGGTATTCTCTAAATCATTCAAAGAAATGGTACAGTTTGCATGGAATGGGCAAGGATATCTTGAGCAAGAAAATTTAAAAAAATACCATAGAGACAATAATCAACAAAACATAAAAAATAAAAATGGAATTGTATTTAGTGACGAGTACCACGCGAGGTCAGAGGCAGAGCCCCAGTACTATATGGACCTAATACTAAACGCCTCAAAGAGGATAGGCATTGATCTACAAGTAAGTGGAGCAGGCTTAACTGACGGAAAATACACCAAAAATTAAAAATGAAAACTATACTAGATAAAATCGACCCACAATACTTAGAATGCGCAAGCGGTTCATGTGAACACGTAGAACACAAAACAAACATTATCTACTGGGGAGCACTGATAGCAGCGCTTCTTTATTTCTATATTAAGAGAAAAAGAGGGGTTATATGAAGGCACTAGCAATATTGTTTTTTTTACCGCTTGTAATTTTTGCGGAAAAACTCTATTTTAATGACGGAAATATTTTAGAGGCTAAAATATTAGATGCAAACGAAACGCACGTAAGAATACAGAGGGCAAAAGACCTACAGCAGTTTAGATTCGAGATAGGCTTGCTCACGGAAGACTCTCAAAAACAAGTAGAGCTATATCATTCACAAGGCAGATACAGTACCATACCTCAATCGAAAGGACCACTAGATCAAAGAACATTAAATTCCTACGTATCATATATTGACAGCTTGATAGAACAAAATTTAAGAGCAAAAAAACTACAAAAAACCAAAGAATTAGATGACTATACCTACGCAAGAAGACTATACTTGACAATTATAGGTAGAATTCCAACTCAATCTGAACTACAAGCTTTTATAGATGATAGAGACAGCAATAAAAAAGATAAGTTGATTCAAAAACTTTTGAATTCAAATGGATACGTCAATCACCAATTAAATTGGTGGAGCGATATGCTAAGAATAAAAGATAGGGTAAGCGGAACAAATATAAACGTTGGGTCGGTTTATAGGAAATGGTTAAGGGTACAATTGGAAAACAAAAAGCCCTATGACAAAATAGTCCGAGAGTTATTGAGTAGCAGCGGCAAGCTTTTAGATGGAGGAGAGGCAATAAGTTATTATCTTAGAGACAGGGGCATGCAAGAAGACAATCTTTCTCATACCATTCGTATTTTTCTGGGAACAAAACTTGAGTGTGCAATGTGCCACGATCACCCCTTTGACAAGTGGACCCAAAGACAGTTTTACGAAATGACCGCTTTCACATCTGGTATTGGAAATGTTAGGCTGAAAGAGGGGGGCAAAGCTATAGGCGAACTAAGTAGAGCGATCAATAGAGACGGAGATGAAAAGGCTGGCTTATTTAATAATTGGAGAAATCAAGTTAGAGATTCAATCCAATTCGGAATAGAAAACAATGGAACGGGCACCATAAAACTACCAAAAGATTTCGCAGAAGACGATGGAAAACCTGGAGATTTAGTTATGGCCAAGGCAATCTTCACTCCAAAACCAACAGAAGCAGTAGAGGGAAAAAGCAGAGAAGTTTTTGCAGACTGGTTAACCAGCAAAGACAACCCGAGATTTACGACTATGATAGCAAATAGAATCTGGAAACATATTTTTGGCGCAGGCTTAATAGAGCCGATAGACTCAATGATGGACAATACCCTAGCAAGCAACGAAAAGCTAATGAAATATTTGGAAAGATTAATGGTGAGTGTTAATTATGATCTCAGGGAATATAAGAGAATCTTGCTCAACACAAAACTTTTTCAAAGAGAAAGTAAAAAAGAAGATTATAAAACCCTTGAGGATTATAATTTTCAGGGACCAATTTTAAGAAGAATGACTGGGGAGCAATTATGGGACTCGTTAGTAACCTTAGTTTATAACAATATAGATTCAAAAGATAGAGTTTATCTACACAACCAACAAGATTATACTCCATTATACGAAAGGTACAAAGACATGACGGGGGAAGAAATTTATGCTGATTTTAAACAACTTGCCTCAGAAAATGACGGCAATCGAAATCTACTTGCAATTATTTATTCTGGCTCAGATAAAGAAAAACGAATTAAAGATAGGAATTTAGTTAGAAGCAGTTACCTTCAGTATCCTGCACCTGGAGGACACTTAATTAGACAATTTGGGGGCAGCGACAAAGAACAAATAGACAACAGCAATTCAGAACCCAATACAACCCAAGTTCTTAATTTATTAAATGGATTTGTAGAAAGTAATATTTTAAATAAAAAAGACGCCGACTTTATTAAATTAATGCAGAAAGAAAACAGCAAACAAAAACAAGTGGAAAATGCTTTCTTATCAATTTTATCAAGAAAGCCAAAAACAAACGAATCAAATAAACTAAAAGACTTTATAGACGAGAAAGATGGATTCAAACACGTTTCATGGATTCTATTAAACACACACGAATTTATCTTTATAAAATAAAAAATACGTGTATTATATACTATACCAAATTTTATCATTATGAATAATAAAAAAATTGAAATAGACTTTTCTGAAAAAATCCACTATATGGATTGTTATGCATGCTCACTAGAGGGAATCGAAGAAGACATCTCCCATGAAGCTTGGGCAGAAGAAAAAAACAAAGGTAAAAAGTTAAACAAGCCTTTCAGAACCTCAGGAGGACCTAAAAAGTTTTCTGTTTATGTAAAGAACGATAAAGGCAATGTCGTAAAAGTTAATTTCGGGGATCCAAATATGGAAATCAAGCGAGATGACCCAGGCAGGAGAAAAGCTTTTAGGTCTAGACATAATTGCGACAATCCTGGCCCCAAATGGAAAGCAAGATACTGGAGTTGCAAAATGTGGTCGGCAAAAAGTGTAACAAAAATAACCAAAGGTTCAGAGCTAGACGACCAAGAGCTTGAAGAAATTTTAGACGAATCACAAGGAAAAGGTTTGTGGGATAACATTAGAAAAAAGAAAGAGAGAATGGGAAAAAATTATCGCCCCGCAAAACCAGGAGACAAAGACCGACCAGACGCAAAGTCTTGGAAGAAAGCGCAAGAACCCAAGAAGAAGAAAAAGAAAAAATCCAAAGCCGAAGAAGATAATAAAAAAGATAAAGAGTCTTCCCTAACTGAGCAGCAAAAAAAATTACCCGAAGCGATTAAAAAGTCTATTTTAGAAAAAAAGAAAAAAGCCAAAGGAGAAGAGGGAGAAAAAGACTTCAAGCCACATATGATGTATGACCCAAAGACAGGTAAGGGATACATGGCAAAAACCTACAAAGACCATTTGAAAATGAAAGACATGGGCTACAAACACGAAAAAGCAAAAGGTTATCACAAAAAAAAGAAAGATTACTAATGAATGAAATATCAAGACGATCCTTCATAGAAGGTTTGGCAAAATCGTACTTGGGAGTGAGTGCTTTGATCTACGGCCCAGAACTTATAGCAAAAACAACAAGAATTCCAACGGCCAGACATGTCATATTTTTAAACATGACTGGAGGCATGACCCATATCGATACTTTTGACCCAAAGCCAGAAAATAATGATGTAATGGGAGAGACTACGGCGATCAATACATCTGCAGATGGAATACAGTTAGGAAATTGGCTACCCAAGACCGCAAAACAAATGCATTTAGCTTCTTTGGTTAGATCTGTAAACAGTAATCAGGGAGCGCATGAACAAGCTAATTATTTACTACATACTAGCTATCAAAAAAGAGGAACCATAGTTCACCCAAGCATGGGAAGCTGGATTAGTAAAATGTCTGGCAAACTAAATGAAGCCTTGCCAGATAATGTAAAAATTAATGGAGGAAGCGGAATCATTGGGGCTGGTTATTTTGAAAGTAAATATGGGCCACTACCTCTAGGAAATCCAAATGCAGGAATACAAAATGTAAAAAAATCTGGATACGTTCAAGAAAGTATGTATAACAAGCGCTTGGAGGCATCAAGTTTTTTAAATAAAAGTTTTTCGAATGACTTTCCGCAAAAACAAGTTAGAGCCTATTCAGATTTATACGACAGCGCAGTCAACTTAATGAAAAGTAAAGACTTGGAGGCTTTTGATTTAACAAAAGAGCCTGAATCGCTTAGAGAAAAATATGGACAAGACAACTTCGGACAGGGATGCTTGCTCGCAAGAAGGCTTGTTGAAAACAAAGTTCGCTTTGTAGAAGTTTCTTACGGCGGATGGGACATGCACAATGATGTTTTTGGAAACATGGAAACACGAGGAGCGGTCCTAGATGCTGGACTAAGTTCTCTACTCGAGGATTTGAGCGTTCGCGGCTTACTTTCTGACACAATGGTTGTTGTGGCCAGTGAATTCGGAAGAACTCCAGAAGTAAAAGCTGGAAGAGTTGGAAGAGATCATCATCCATCTGCGTTTAGCGTTTTGTTTGCGGGAGGAGGAATCAAAGAAGGTTATGTTTACGGAAAATCAGACAAAAGAGGTCATTATGTGGAAGAAAATGGAGTAGATGTACCGTCAATAAATGCAACAATAGCTTATGCTATGGGACTAAGCGTCGAAAAGACAACTTACTCCCCAAGCGGAAGACCCTTTAAAGTTTCAAATGGCGAGCCCCCAATATTAGATATTTTTAGTTAAAAAATTTATTTATGTGTATATATTATTGTAGCGAGAGGGCCAAAGTCCTTTGAGCTTATCAAATTTTTTTAACAGGGTCAAAAAGATCGTTACACAATTTTATTTTTTTTAGAAAACTACCAAAAAGGTAGTACAATAGAATTGTAAATATGAAAAAAAAAAGTGAACAAAATTCGGCTCACCAGTGGACTATAGATAATGAAAAATAAATCCCAGGAAAAATATCTAAAGACACAAAAGGGCAAAGAGGCTTCCTCGCGCGCGCAAGAGAAGTACGACAGCAAAGACCCTGAAAAACGCAAACAACAAAAAAGAGATTATATGCGCCGCAAACGGGCAGAAGATCCAAGCTACTGTAAGTGGAAATGAAAAATGGAATAATATACATCATCTTCAACGAAAAATATATAAAAGAATTTTTGGTATCAATTGAGTCTCTTAAAAAACATTCGCCAAATATTCCAGTTACGGTTTTTTGCGACAAGAGCTTTAGGGATGAAAGGGTAGACAATTTAATACAAATTAATCCAAAACATATTCGAGCAAAGGTTGACTTTATAAGCGATTCCCCTTACGACAATACCCTATATTTAGACTCTGATACAGTAATTAATTATGATATTTCAGATATGTTTGATATTTTCCCAAGATTTGATGTCGGGGCAACACACGATTTAGCAAGAAAAAGAAAAAAGTATTGCAATATTCCAGAGTACAACGCAATACCCTACAGCTTCTCTGAAATAAACGGCGGAATAATGAGTTTCACAAAAAACGAAAGGACAGAAAAATTTTTAAAATTATGGAAAGAATATTTCTATAAATATTCCTCAAAGACTAGCGGCTGGGATCAAGTCAGCCTAAGAATAAGCTTGTGGGAAAGCGGGGTCAATATTTGCCACTATCCAGTAGAGTATAATATTAGAGGACAACAGACGAGAGAAAAGGTTCGTAGGCTTCACAGAAATTTTGGACAAGCCCATTTAAAGGAAAGAATATACCATATGAGGCATAATTGTCCAGATTTAGACTCCGCACAAAAATATTGCGAAGATAATTTTTACAAATATTAATCGATAAATGAAATGCGCAATCCTATACACTTCCCATGAAAACACTTATGAATGGGATTTTTCGGCCCGTTTTCTGGACAGATTACCAGACGAATCAATTTTAAAAAATGCCGATATACTAGCCTACGTAAATAGCCAAAAAGTTTCTGCAACACAAATAGAAAACTATCTTTTAAAATTTCCAAACAAAAACAAAAGACTTTTTTATAGCCCAGTAAATGGACATACAATCTTCAAAGATCTTGACTTGACAAGCGAACCCCAACAAATTAATATCAAAAAAAAGATGTCGAGTTCACCAGGATGGTTTGCTGGAACTCTCGAGGCATACTTTTTAACTTTTCCATTATTGCGGTCATACGATTACGTAATTCACCTAAATATAGATTGCTATGTTACCAATCACGAAAATATAGAAAAATATATGTTAAAAAATTTTCCCAATGATATTTCACATCATTTTTCTAGATTTAGAAGCGGCCCAACTTCTGGACTTACCACATCTAGTCAAATATATCGCCCTAATAAATTTAAATACAATCACTTCGAAAACTACAAAAAAACAATCAAAAAATATTGTTCTCAAAAATTATTTAATGACAGAAAATCACTAAATCAAAAAGATTGGGTGCCAACAGAAATCATAATGAAAAAAATGCTGAAAGATAATGAAATAAAATATAATATTTTTTGCGAGCAAAAAGGAAGAAATGATTTCGGGCTCCTACACTCACACGACAAAGAACGAATAAAACTTCTTTTAAATATAAAATGACAAAAATATCAATAGATTGCGGTGCAAATCAGGGAGATGTAGTAGAAAAACTGCTAAAAGAGACGGATGTCGTTTATGCTTTTGAACCTGCAAAAATCCCTTTTAAAAAACTAAAAAAAAGATTCCAAAATAACCCAAAGGTAAAGTGCTTCAATAATCTAATTTTAGACAAAAAATCTAAATTAAAATTAAATTATTACATGGATAAATACGGAAACGAAGGCGGATTCCAATCTTCATCCATTTTTTCAAGGCAGGGCAGAAGGCTCATGGACCAACCCTTTGATGAAGTTGAATCAATTGATTTGTGTGAATTCATAAAATCTCTAGGCGAAAATATTCATATATTAAAAATGGACATAGAGGGCGCAGAATATCGTGTGCTTAATAAATTAATCGATACAAAAGTCATATTTAATATCGACAAACTTTTTGTCGAGTTTCATGCAAATAAAATAAAGACCCTAAAAGACGAAGAAGTGGCGTTAGAAAAAAAGATAAAATCTTTGGGGATTGATAATATTTATGGAGAATGGGCGGGAAACGGAAAATCATTAGCATTACCCTGGAAACAATGAAAAAAATTTTATTCATAGCATCCAACCACAAAATAACCACTGGGTCTTTTAGGATATGGGTAAACGATTACAATGGTTATTTCAAATCTCTAGGCATACCTTCAAAAATAACTAATAAGCCCAGAGAGAGCGAAATTAAAGAGCATGATATAATAATCTTAGGAAAAGGTCGCTTCCAAAATAGAAGGGTTTTTAATGACATTAAAAAAAGCCACCCAAATAAAATTATTGGCGCAATTACGCCTCCGCCAAAGCTCAATTTGCCATTTGATTTTGCAATGGCTGGATCCCTTGAAGAGGCGGACAGCCTGTCTTTTCACAAAAATGTAATAATTAATGCGCACATCGAGTCAATGTATCTTGATGCAAAGATAAAAATTCATGAAAAAAAAGAATTGCTTAAGATATGCTTTCACGGATGGACGCACCACCTAGCCTCCTTTGGCCCAAATTTAAAATATGCGCTTGAAGAATTTGAAAAAGAGCAAGAGATAGAACTCTTAATCGTTTCGGAAAAAGAATCCCCAAATTGGACAACAGGCAAGCCAAATATAAAAAACATAAAAACAAAATTATGGAACTTTGATTCAATCAAATCAGACATACAAAGTTGTGACATAGGAATCATTCCAGGGATACACGACGCTACAGAAAAATTAGATTCTATAGACGAAAAGAATGGTAAATTTAAAACGGACTACCTATTTAGATTTAAAAACAAATGTAATAACGGAAGATGTCTAGTTTTTTTTCAACTAGGAATTCCAGTCATAGCGGATTTTTCCCCCAGCCACGGGCATTTATTAGGTTCTGGAGATTGCGGTTTTATGGCTCATAGTAAATCAGGCTGGCTGCATGCCCTAAGAAAGCTAAGTGACTATAAAATTAGACAAGAAGTATCAATTAATGCGTATAATAAAGCCAAGATAGAATATGATCCAATGGTATGGGCAAAAAAATATTATAATCAGATAAGCGCGATATGAAAAAAATTTTCAGAGAACAAGGATTTCATCCAGCAAGACAAAAAATCCTATTAAGAAATAGGAAAGACAGAGAGGGGACGAACTGGATAAATAAAGTGGCAAACTTCATAAGGGCAAAATTTTCAAACTCAAATGTCTATCATTATAAAATAAAATACCCCGACAGTATTTGGTCAAAAACATTCGAAAATTTTTCAAAACAAATAACTGCAGAAGAAATAAAACAAATAGCTGGAGTCGAAATTCCAGAGAAAAATATGAACGGAGAGAAATCATGTCATTTTCTGTCAGCCGAAAGCTGCTGGGACTGCGCATCATTCTTGTGTAGTGCGGATACTACCAAAGAAATTGAACTAGATTTAGTTTCTGCATTTGAAAAATATTTCAAAAAAGACTTCTTGCATTACCTCAATAAAGACGCCTCAAGGGAAAAATCTTTATGGCAAAAAGGCGAGAAAATTATATGCATTCACTTGAGACTTGAGGATGTTCGAAAAAAAAGATTCAAACATGAAGCCATCATATCTGATTGCAAAAACATAGAACAATACATAGAGACTCCAGATAAAACTTTTTCTGGAAAACGGCCAATATCACAAGTGCCCTCTAAGCCAGAATATATCAAAAAACTAATTGCCAACCTTGAATCTTCCTACCCGCTCCACAAAATCTGCATTATAACTGCACCGCAAAGCAAAAACTTAGCCAAAGAACAATTCCCAGAATATCGAGTAGAGGTTCCAGATAAAGATGGAGCAATATGGTCAATGATCAATGCGGATGTTTTAGTTTTATCTAGGAGTAAGTTTTCCGCAATGGCTGGCTTTTTGCACCAAGGGAGCCGCGTGTTTTACCCACCCTGGGGAGATTATTCCGCAATGGGTCTTGGTGGAAAATTCGACAAAACAAAAAACTGGACAATTGCGCGTACTGGACAGGCTGAAACAGATTTTATTTAAAACATGAAGATTAACTTATTCTGCTATCTTGATGCATTAGAGCATAAATTACTGCACCATTTCTTAAGCCACTATAAAAAACTTGGTGTGGACAGTTTTCGCCTGATAGTGGACATCAGTTCAAACAATAATTTAAAAAACGTAATAGAAAAAACAATCAATAACTATAATGTAAGGGCAACTTATGTAGTAAATAAATTCCATTCAGATATAAAAAGAGAACAAATAAACAATCACATCAAAGAACTTTCGGGCACAGAAGACTGGCTTGTATATGTAGACGTAGACGAATTTATCAACCTTAAAGAATCTCCAGGAGTTGATTGTAGAGATTTACGAGAACTCACAAAAAACATATCCTCTCATGGCCTAGATGGCATTTCGGGCATTATGTGTGATAAATTTTGCATCACCGATTTGCAAAAAGAAATTACAACCCAAAAAGATTCGCTTTCTAACTTCTCCCACTACTACCCCCTCACACAGTCATGCGCCCATTCACACAAGCTCCCTCTTTTTAAGTGCAGTGCCGATTTCCGCTTCACCTCAGCTCACTGCATAAAAGGCAAAATAAGAAAACCTAAAAATTCATTTTTAGTACTGGATCATTATAAATGGAATAAAGACACAATTGAAAAACTTAAAAAAAGACTTCTTACTTACGCGAAAGACGGAAGAAAGAAAGTCTACGAGCAACAAAAAAAATTATTAGAAGACATTATAAAAAACAAATTAGACCCAAAACTTACCTTTGAGCGATTGTACGAAAAAAAAATGAACATACATAATTATATACATTTTATTCCGAGTCACCCAGATGTAACCGAACTGCATAAGTATTTCAACAAAATTAATTAATGAAAATACTATACATAAAAGATAAAGGCTGCAACATTAAATACTTCAATAGCGTCGTAAGCCATATTCGAAAAAAAAATATTTTTTTAAGAAAAATTGACTTAAAGACATTCGCAAAAAAAAGCTTTTACTGCGATGAAGATTTTACGATTATATATCAAACATTTCCTGGAGAAACTTCGTCTGAAAAAAGGTTCAAAAGCGAATTAGTTGAAAGGGCGGATTTAAAATTCTTAAAATTAAAAAATAAAAACAAAATATTATTTGATGCGCATGACAATGGAATAGACGATGCGTTTTCAAGATTTATCAATTTGTCAAATTATACTATAAAAAATAAGCTTTTACGAGAGCAGATATCCAAAATGGGAGAGAAGTTTTTTTTAGAAATCCCAAGAATAAAAACAACTCCCCACGAGACTTATTTGAATAAATTTAATGTAATACTACAGACCACTTGGCCTTGGGACGAAGGCTTAAAGGTAGATTTTAACCAAAAAAGAACACATCTACTACACTACTGGGGAAATGACACTCATAACATTTTTAATATTAGAAAAGAAATAAATCCTTACATCAATAAGATAAAAGACAGGTTCAACATAAATACATCAAGACTTAAAAATTATCCGCACTGCCTAAATAATGTTTTGTGTGAGATAAGTTGTCCTGGGCATGGAATGACAAGAACCAGAGGGGATATAGATTCTTTAAATCGCGGATGCCTCCTGTTTTTACACGAACAAGGCAAAGACATTTACTTGATTCCTTACACAAAATTAATTGAAGGAGAGGACTATATATCTTATTCTATCGAGAATATTGAAGACAAATTAAACTTTGTCATAAACAATAAAGACGAAGTAGACAGAATTAGAAAAAATGGACATTTTAAACTGATGAAATCATTTTCTACGCAAAAATGCGCAGACATTTTTGAAAAATACCTATTATCTCTAAAATAAAATTATTTCTAGAAATCATGAAACATACATTTTTTTTAAAAACAACGCTCTATCCATATAATACAGTAGATATAAAATACAAAAATGGCAAACGGAGTACATAAAATAACTAAAGATTTCGAAGGCGAACTGTCGAAATATACTGGTGCGCCATATGTGGTTACGGTAGACAACGCAAGCAACGCTTTATTTTTATGCTTATATTACGAATATCATGTAGCAAAGTCTATAACCTCTAAACATATTACAATTCCTTCAAGAACCTACCCATCGGTTCCCTGTGAGATAATTCATGCAGGATTAAAGGTTAAATTTAAAAAAATAAAAACAAAACATCTTACTGGGGCATATCAATTAGGAAGTACAAAAATATGGGATTCTGCGCTACGATTTACTGCAGATATGTACAAACCTAATACTCATGCCTGCATATCTTTTACTGGGCCAAGTAAACATTTTAAATTATCAAAAGGGGGCGCAATTTTAACCGATGATGAAAATGCTTTTTTCTGGTTTAAGAGGGCTAGGTATAGCGGCAGAAGAGAGTGTAATTATCTGGATGATAACCTAGACATGCTGGGCTGGAACTTTTACATGATGCCCGAACTCGCAGCAAGAGGGCTATTACTAATAAAACAATTTTACAATTCAGATGGATCAAAAAAACAAAATAAAGATTTATCATTGATTTACCCAGACTTAAGCCAATTTAAAGTTTACACAAAATGAAGCTAGGAATAATGCAACCATATTTTTTCCCGTACATTGGCTATTTGCGCCTGATAAGATCTGTAGATCAGTTTGTTGTATATGACAATATTCAATATACAAAAAAGGGATGGATAAACAGAAATAGGATACTGTTAAATGGAAAAGATAAAATGATAACAGTGCCCCTCAAAAAAGATTCCGACTATTTAGACATTAAAGAAAGGTTTCTTTCGGAAAATTGGACAAAGGACAGAAGTAAATTATTAAATACAATAAAATCCGCGTATGCAAAAGCCCCCTATTTTAGTGAAAGTTTTTCGCTAATAGAGGAATGTCTCCTGTTGGCAGAAAATAATTTATTTAAATTCTTACTCAACAGCCTGAAAAAACTATGTGCGCATTTAGAAATTAATACAAAATTCATCACCTCTTCTTCGGTTAACATAGACCACTCCCTAAAAAGCGAAAGCAGAGTATTAGCGATATGTAAAAATTTAGAGTGTGATGTATACATAAACCCCACAGGAGGCAAACACTTATACGATCACAATAATTTTAAACAAGAGGGCGTAACCTTAAAGTTTATGAAGCCCGAAACATTAAAATACAGTCAACATTTAAATTGTTTTATACCCTCGCTCTCAATTATAGATGTACTAATGTTTAACGGAAAAAAAGAGACCCTGAAATATTTAAGTAATCATGAATAATAACAAATATCAAAATATAGAGCATTTAATATACAGCATTGATGCATCTTCCGAGAGAAATGAAACCAAAAACAAGCTTAGCGAAGTTTGGGGTAAATATGTAGGGTACCACATACATAATGTGACAGTTAAAGATATAGAGTCCTTTTATGTTGATTTAGCGCAAAGCGTGGGCACGGTTAAAGAGACGATAGATTTCAATGGTAGTAATAAAAAATCACTGCATCGAGACATTAAATATGACCCATCTGCAGGCAATAGATACTTTGCTGCAAATACCAGGCAACCATTACATACAGATTATGCATACTACGCAGAAACCGATGCACCAGACTGGCTACTTCTTTTTTGTATGGATATTTCTGAATTTGGAGGCATGACCCATATACTTACCTTAAATAGATTAAAATATATTTTAGAAAAATACAATCCCGAATTAATCAACAAATTAAACATCGATGTAGTCTGGGAATACTCTGGAGCGAGCGGGCAAGTCACTCACACCAGAAAGCTTTTTGACGGAAATACAATAAACTGGAACTATTACCAAATCAAAGAAAACTTAAACAGTCCCGAAGTTATTAAAGTAAGAGACGAGTTTTTTGAATTTATGGAAACTTACGTGCAAGCAGCCCGCTGCTTTAATTTATCCAAACAGTGGAAGCGCGGAGATGGCATAATATTCAATGATCATCTAGCATTACATGCTCGAGATGCATTCCTAGGAAACGATAGATGGCTAAAAGACTTAGCTATATACGAAAAATAAAATTTTGTGAAAAATAAATTAAACTATATTATTTTTGCAAATTCATACAATCCAGACTCTGGCGGAATTGTCGTTTTACATAAATTATGCGATATATTAAATAAGCTAGGGGAAAACGCATTCATGCTCCCATTAAGGGGCTACAGAAGGCATGCAATGGGTCTTGAGATAACCAATGAAGATATTTGTGAAAAAAAATATAAAACAAATCCGCTATATAAAACACCACTATTAAGCAAGGATATAGATTTCACCGCCAAAGAAAATGTTTTTATTTATCCAGAGGGAGTGCAGGGAAATCCAATTGCTGGCACAAAAAATATAGTTAGATATATATTGTATCATGTCAACGAAAAAACATCTAAAACCTGGAAAAATTCTGATTTAAAATTTTTACATAGCTCTCAATTCGAAACAGATTTGGTTAAATGCGAAAAAGATGTTTTTTCTATTTGGGAAACCCAAAAAGACTTCTTCAAAGATTTGGGTAAAAAACGAAAAGGTAGTTGTTTTTTAGTTAAAAAGGGAGAAAAAAACAGGGAGCAAATGCTCCTGTCTGGCGAGGCGGAAAGATACGAAAAACCTGGCGCTTTACGTTTATCTGGAAGATTTAAAGAATTCCTGCATGCATTTAATACTCACGAAATATTTTATTCATATGATTGTGCAACATATATCTCTACAATTGCAGCGCTTTGCGGCTGCCAGAGTGTAATTATACCAAATCCGTCTCTAGGAAAAAATCATCGATCAAAAAATATAAATATTCCATATTTAAAATATGGTACAGCATATGGACTAGAAGATTTGGATAGAGCAAACAAAACTAGGCGCAAACTAAGACCTTACCTTGAGGAGCTAGAAAAGGAAAACATCACTAATGCCGAAAAATTTATCAAAATAACATATGACAGGTTTATGGTTTAATTAACGATGAGAACATATAATGTCAATAACGGAATAGGGGGTTATTTTTCGCTAGAGATACCCCAAGCCAACAAAAGAATTCACAACGCTTAATTAAATTAGTGTATATATTATATGAAACCAGACAAAAAATTAAAAAACGCAATAGAAAATTTAATTACTCTCGCCAAGTATGCCTTAGATAATGGCGTTGCGTCAGACGAACAAGAAAAACTGGCAAAAAAATCAATTAATAAATGCGAACAATTCATAGGTATTTCTACAGAAGATTACGAAGAAATTATAATAGGAGAAATGTCGGTTGATAAATTCGCAAATTTAATAAAGAGAAGCAAAAAACCTTGACATTATCATTTATTAGTGTATACTATAATAGTTCTTTGAAAAATTTTGGGGGTGTACTGGATTCGACTAATGTTGGATTTATGCATCGCATGTCGGAGATGTGTCTGGCTCCGCAATAAGACACAAAGCCTATAAATGGCGAAGGTTATAATACCGTAGAAGAGCTTCTTGAAGCCGCTCGTGAAGAGTATGCAGTTTCTCAAGTTATTGAGGAAGCCACTGCCCTTTATGGAGAGCTTGAAGAGCTCGAAATGGCAGCTTAAACGCTGTCTCCTCAAATACGTGACGCAGATAGCGTACGCGAGGGCATTATCTGCAAAACAGAAAAGGTTTGCTCTTTCATAAACTGTAAATAATTGAAACAAGCGGTTCGATGTCAATATCAACAACCCTAAAGGAAATTGACTAAGCATGTAGAAGTGTATACTGAAGGCACTTAGGACGCGGGTTCAACTCCCGCCACCTCCACCATTTTCACTTTTTTTAAAAAAAATATTGACAAAGCCGCGAGAGTTCTATACTATATATAGCATAATCAAAATTAAAAACCCAGAAATTATGCAAAACAATACTTTACAAAAATACTTAAACGAAGTTTCCGAAAAAGAAACGCTTACCGCGGAAGAAGAAATGAACTTATCGTCTCTTAATAAAGACGAGGCGAGAACCAAGCTGGTGGAATCTAACCTCAAGCTAGTTATCTATATCGCAAAACAATACAAGTCTTCAGTCAATGATTTAGAAGATCTAATCGCCGAAGGCAATTGCGGGCTAATGATTGCGGCAGAAAGATATGATTTTTCAAAAGGAAATAAGTTCAGCACCTTTGCGGCGTTTTATGTAAAATCAAAGATTAGAGAATTTATTTACAAGAAAAATAGGTCAATTGCAATTCCGCTAGGTGCAGTAAATAAATATTTCAAAATTAAAAAGGCGGAAGAAGCTATGCTTGAAGAATTAGGCAGAAATCCTACGCCAAAAGAAATTTCAAAAAAGATTGGAATTGCGGAAACTCAGATTATAAATTTAAAGCAGTCTATGACAGACTCAAGTTCGCTGGATCAAAATTTAAGTTCAAGCAACGAAGAAGATCTAACTCTAGCGGATTTAATTAAAGACGATTCCCAGGATTTCGTGGAAGACATAGAGTCTTCAGAATTAAATGATGAGCTCCTAGAGTGTGTAAATAACCTCAATGAAAGAGAGAAATACATAGTATCACATAGATTTGGATTATTTGGGTCAACAATTAAAACTCTTGACGAAATCGGAAGAGAACATAAACTCACAAAAGAAAGAGTAAGGCAGATCCAAGAAGCTTCTTTGAGCAAAATAAAACTTGCCCTAGATACAGGCAAGCAGGTTTCTCAAAAAAATTCCAACCTGCTTTGCTCGGAAACCGAGCACAGGAAAGAAGTAAAGGCAAATCGCCACAAACTTCAAAAAGTAGTAAAAAGAGTAAAAAAATCTGCAGAACAAGAGGAATACTGGGATTCACTAAAGGGAGAAAGGTTTAACCTGTCATCAATATGAGTAAAAAAGGCAAAAAAATAACAAGCGAAATAGCAAAAAATAAACCAAAACTAGTGAGCAACGAAACTTATAAAAAAGAGTTCTCTGGCGCAGGCAAAGGAGATGCGCCAAGACCAATAGACAAGAAAAAGTTTGATGAAAATTACGACACAATTTTCAGAAAAGAAGATGGGCAAAACAATAGTTGTTCAATCAAATGCAAGTGCAAGAATAAGAAAAAAAATGAATGAAATATATTTTTCTTGCAGAGTCAAGTACTGAACCAGTAGTCCTAAAAAACTATTTAATGGATTTCTTGAGCAGAATGTTAAAATTAGACGCTCACCAAGAAGACCCAGAAATATTAGATTTAATCTTGGCAGGAATGGAAGTTTATGTTGACGTTAACGAAGAAAGAATTATATTAGTATATGAAGATGAAAGAGGCGAAAGCAAGCAAACACAATTTCCCTATGGAATATAGGATAACATGGATAGGAAGCAATTCAGCAGAAAGTAGCACAAGTTATTATAATGTTTTTCATTCTAGCGAAGCTTTAGATTTTCTAGCGTATACATTTAGAACAAAACATATCCACACAAAAGCAATCAAAATATTGGCTGTGGAGGAGTGGTGTCGTTTTAGTAAAAATTGGATAGATAGAATGGAGCCAGCAGTTAAATTCTGCAAAGCCGAGGAGCTCGGCAATTCAATTTTAGTACCAAGCCAACAATCAGAAACAGAATTAAATGGATGATCCGTTGACATACTTTTTAATAATGAGCGCGGGAATTGCAGTAATGTATTTCTTTGTTTTTGATGGAGATTCAGATTGGTTTAATTAATATGCCAAATCAGCACGAACTAGATTCCACATATTTAGATATGGCAAAAAGATGGTCGAAGCTTTCAAAAGCTAATCGAAAAAAAGTTGGCTGCCTAATCGTAAAGGATGGGGCTATTATCTCAGATGGCTACAACGGAACTCCTAGTGGTTTTGATAACATTTGCGAGGCAAGTATTATGCCAAAATCTGAAGCACCTAAAGATTTAAGCAAACACCCACCAAACGCTCTAATAACAAAACCCGAAGTTTTACACGCCGAAAGTAATGCTATAACTAAATTAGCGAAATCGACGCAATCTAGTGAAGGAGCTACAATGTACATTACAATATCTCCGTGTATAGAATGTGCAAAATTAATTATTCAATCGGGAATCAAAAGAGTTGTATATGGAAAACTTTACAGAAATAAAGATGGAATTAATCTATTAAAGGAAGCAAAAATAAATGTATCTTAAATTTAAAAAATTAGACACCAACGCAAAAATACCAAATTATGCAAACGAAGGAGATGCTGGTTTAGATTTAACGGCAGTTTCACTAACAATGGAAGATGGATATTGGGAGTACGGCACGGGATTATCCATAGAAATACCAAAAGGGTTTGTTGGATTACTATTTCCTAGGTCGAGCATTTCAAAAAAAGATCAGTTTTTAAGAAACTCTGTTGGGGTAATTGATTCTGGCTACAGGGGAGAAGTTAAACTTAGAATGAGCGCTCCTACACTTGGAAGCTCCTATGGAATCGGAGAAAAAGTTGGTCAGTTAATTATTATGGAGATACCAATGTTAAAGGTTATAGAGGTTGACGAGCTTGATCAATCGGAACGAGGGACGGGAGGCTTTGGTAGTTCAGGAAGATGAAGTGCGTTGTAACAACAAATTTTTCCGCTGACGGGAAGCCGTTTGAGAACCCCAGGGTGATTTCCCCAATGAAAGGTTGGGATTATTTTATTTTTTCAAATGTCTCCGAGATAACCAACCAAGAGTTTTTTAATGGGTGGACAGTTATGCCCAGAAACCTTATCTCAAATCACCCAATTTATACGGCAAAATACTATAAGTATCATATACATAAGGAACTAAAAAATTACGATAAAGCTATATACGTAGATGCATGGCTAAATCCAAATGTCAATAAAAACTGGGATTCCTTGGAAGAGGATTTTTATCTAAAAAAGCATAAAAAAAGAGATTGCATCTATGATGAACTTCGCGCAATTGTAAAATTCGGCAGAGACTCGAAGGAAAGCATGGATAAAGTGGGAAGCTTTTTAAAGTTAGAAAAATTTCCTAAAAACTATGGACTATGGGAAACGCAAATACAACTTAGGTCACTAAAAAATGATAAAGTTAATAAAATTTGCGAAGAATTGTACAGCTTAATGAAAAATTTTTCGTACAGAGATCAATCTTTATTGTCCTATGTTTTATGGAAAAACAACTTTAAAGCAAATGACGAAATATTAAATGACTCGTGGAGAACCAAAGTATCAAGAAGCCGAGCGAGAAAAAAAAGATATGTAAAAGGAGGAAAGAGAATCTATAATTAAATTGGCCCCTTATAGGGCTTTGCTTGTTGATGAATCGGAGAAAGATTTTGTCCACCCATATAATTTATATACATATTTTGAGCGTCTATAACATCTCTTTGCTTTTCTATTATTTTACGAGAGTCTTCAAGTAATTTTCTATTTTGGCTATTTTCGTTTTGCAAAGTTGCAATATGAAAAATAATAAATAAAACAAATATTATTATTCCATAATGTACAATTTTGTCCTTCATATAAACTATATTACACTTGACTTTTAAAAATCGACATATATAATATAGATATGAAAGAAAAATTCGAAACAGCACCCAATCCAAATTCAGTAATCAACTATTGCTGTAATAGGTTTTTTCCGCCACTACTAATCGGAACCCTACTATTCTTAACGATGGGTTTTGCCAATTGGATACCATGGGTCGTGTGCGCCCTAGTCTTGTTCATTGACAGAAATGTATTCAAAGTAGGATATTCCGTAGGTTATGTGGAAAAAGCAGAAGGAAAGGATCCGACAATTTAATGAAAGAAATACAAGAAGAATTAAAAAAACTCAGGGAAGAGATGGAGAAAAAAGACCAAAAACTTAGGTCGAAACTTAGCTTTCTTCTTTCAAGAATACAAGATTTAGAAAAGTCTCTAGACGTAGTCAAAGGAGATTTATTTGAGCTGGAAAATTCAGAAAATTCAGAAAATTAATTTTTTTGTTGACTTTTTTAAATATAGATATATACTAGAAGTATAATTTATTTTTGTTCTTTAACATTTTAAACACTTTTGGAACAATGAGTTGATAGCTGAGTATCGGACATTGACTCGTTCCATTCTATTTGGAAGGGCTTATAATCCTTCCTGTGGGTGACCGAACTAAACCTGTCGTGAGCGGGTTAAGGTATGCAAATTCCCTGTGGTGGGGCGGTAGAGTCCAATCGGATGAGTCGATGACAAATACCACGTCTAATTTGTAGTTCGAAGTAGGTACACCATGAACTGATGTTCACGCCGAAAAGTTGGAGGTATACAGTAGCCCTCCCCCACACCTATTTTAATCGAGAGAGTCGATCACAATAAGATTGAAACCCCGATCAGAGACCACATTATATATTATGTGGCTCACTATTTATTACCACGGGTATAGAGATGTATAGCTTGGGCCGATCATTAAGCTGCAACCCTAATATGCATCTTGCACTTAAAGCGCTGAAAGGCGCTTTTTTTGTTTGACAAACCCACAAAGCAGTATAATATATATAAAATGAAACAAATAATACGAAATACATTCAATTTAGTAATGTCAAAAATTAGAAATAAACCAAAACTCGCAAAAAAGAAGAAAGTGGTCAGGAGAAACAATTTTGGATTCCCCACTCAATACGAAGAATAAAATGAAGATTACAAAAGAGCTGAAGAATGTCGCTTTTGAATACGACGAAGAAAAAAAAACTTTTACGATTCTGGAAGCAGAGGGTTTCAATGGATATATTGAATTAAATAAGGTTTACGCTTTCGCGTTTATGAGATTCGTAGTCCGCATGGCACAGAGAAACTGGTTGAGGTCTAGCCCCAAAAAAGAAACTAAAGATATTTGTGAACCTGCAGAGCATCCATTTGAAGACCCAAATCAAATTCAGTTTTGTTATGATGATGATTTATTAGAAGAGTCTAAAAGAGTAATTTCAAAAACAATAAATAATGAATAATATGGAAAAAGAAGAATACAGTAACGAAGAAACTTATTTTCTGGTATACAGAAATGAGGATAGCGAAATTAAAACATACGAAATCAGTAAGCCTGACCTAAGAGCATCTTTCGGAAACGTAAGCGAGAATAGGAGAAATATAGGATTTAAAGCTTATTGTTTCGGAAGGGAAGAGGTTAGGTCTTTTAGGCATGATAGAATAGTTTCTTTGGCTAGAGCTTAATGGAGTGGACGACAATACTTTCTGCATTATGTTTGTGTTTAGTAGTTTACTGCTTAAAATTAAATAAAACCTGCGCAACTCTAAACCTAGAGAAAAGTAAAGTTTTATCACAAAAGAAAAGTAGTGAAGTTATAACGGGGCAAATAGCAGAAAAAATTGCTCCATTCCTAGAACACTTTAAATATAATCCACAGAATGCGACATTCCTAGGCCAACCAATAGATTATTTAGTATTTGAAAAAGATGAAATTGTTTTTGTTGAAATAAAAAGCGGCAATGCTCGCCTATCAAAAAAACAAAAAGAAATTAAAGATTTAATAAAAAACAATAAGGTTAATTGGAAGGAAATTAGAATAAAATGAAGATTAATGTATCAGATCTTGATGAATACCTAGATGATGTAGAGGAAAAATGGGAAAGAAGGGATAGAAAACTCAATAATAGGTCAAAACTAAAGCCACCGACAGAAAACAAGCAAAAACAAAAAAAGCAAGAAAAACCCTTGACAAATAATCAAAAAGGGTCTATTATAGAACCATGAAAACATATACTGTAACTCAAAAAAATTGGTACGAAGCATCTTTAGTTGGAAGCACTGGCCTTTCATCTTTTTCCGTACAAGCCCCAAGCGAAGATGAAGCGTGGGATTTAGCATGGGAAGAGGTTTTTGGCAAAAATAACGAAGACTTAACTGTACTTGAAGTAAAAGAAGAAGGGGCTGAAGCATGACCGACTTCCTACAATTAACAGAGATGTGGCGAGATGGAAAATACACGCAGGTCGGAGATCTAATCAGAAAAGAAAGATGGACTTTGCATAGAGTTGCGGAGTTTTGTTCATATATGTGTAAATACCTAGGGCAAAACGAATTAAATATTTTTCATAAATTTCTATGAAAACCAACCTATTACTCGCCTTTTATCTGCTTTGTGGATGCACTACAGCGACACCCCCTATATCCACGAAAATTTCTAAAGAAACTACGAATACTGTTCGACACGACCTTGAAGGCAAACAGCCTCTCAATGAACCCCCTTTATTGATAGAAATTAATAGTGTTCCTCCCCCTTTCGATGTAGACGGATATATGCCCTATGTATTATGGATTAACGGCATGTATATAAAGAGTCCAGACAAAAAAGCGTTGGCGGCAATTGTGTCAAGAATTGGAGTAGAAAATATTCCACCAATTGACCCGAGAAATATACACAAAGGGTGGCTTGAACCAAGGTTTGTTAAAGAATACCTCTCTAATTCAAATTCAGTAACATGGGAACAACTGCAAAAGAGGTAAACATATTATTCGTTGGGGCAAACGAAATGCCCCTTAAAGAGCTTGAAGTCAAGCAGATTACATCTTATGAAAAAGGTTTATTTATCGAAGCTATACCTAATGTATTCGAAAAATTAAAACACAACTTAAATATATGCAACAAAAAGCACAACACTTCTTTCGTTGCCTTGAATAAACTTGTATCTGACGACGAAAAAGAATATATCTTTAATATTTTAAGGAGAGATGGACAATCATCTTCTATTTTTGAGCCAGGAAAAAAGTTTTTTCGCTCGGTATCTAGAAGACCAAAAGCTAGATTATCTTTAACTTCCGAAAAAATATCTACCATTTTAGAAGAGCATGGGTGGACCAATTTGACTTTTGATTTGATTTTAGACGTACAGGGGGCAGAATTAAAAGCCCTAAAAGGCTTTGGAGATTATCTATCTAATGCAAAAAAAATTGAAACAGAGATAACAAAAGATAAAGAAACTTATAAAGGGGGAGTTTTGTTTGCGGAACTTCACGATTTTTTAATTAAAAACAATTTTAGAATAAGCGAAAAATATCTAAATAATGAAGAACTAAATATGGATAAAATTCCATGGCACGGAAATGTCAGATACTATAACAAAAAATATGAATGAAAAAAAATTCAAATATAGCATAAACATTGACACAGAAGATTTAGTAAACATATATGTAAAACAATGGGTTCTTGAGTGGTGTAAAAAATATCACCCCGAAGCTTTTGTAGAGGCAGAAAAATTTGTTAGAGATTTTATAGAAAAAGATAATTGACACCATATCATAGTACATGAAAACATTAAAGGAATTACTCAAAGAATCTTCCTACAAAAAAACTTTCAACGAAATTCACAATTCATTTCTCAAAGATAAGACTTTGAGCGAAAAACAGAATTTTGATTTAAAATTTTGGGGAGCATGGACTGAGCTAAATAAACTAGAGGGGTGCGATCAACCAAATCTATGGATATATTTAGTAGAAGTACCCGCAGAAAACGAAGAAGAGTCATTTATAGATGTATGTATGCATGATGAGAGCGAAGACGAAATCTATTCTCTTGATTTTATAGATTGGACAGAGCTTATAAATATGAAGGTTAAAAAACCAAATAAATTATCCAAAGAAGAATGTCTTGCACACATTTTATGGGAAATAACTTTTTGGGGCTTTTCAAACCAACAAGTTTCAGAAGAGAGAAATAAATTAAAAGAAGCTATAAAAGAGAATGATTAGTCCTTATAAAATACCCGCACATAAAGAATCTCCCAATAAAATTTGGGCGGTAATTGAAATACCAAAAGATACAAATGTTAAATATGAATACGAACCCGAATTCGATTTATTCAAATATGACAGAAGCCTCTTGAGTGCAATGGTTTACCCAGCTTCATATGGGTTTATTCCCAATACATTATGCGAAGATAAAGACGCATTAGATGTACTTGTTTACAATGCCATGCCAATTCAAACAGGAACAATTGTAGAGTGTAGGGTTTTGGGAGTATTAGATATGATTGACGATGGATACAGAGACTATAAAATTCTCGCAGTCCCAATTTCACACATAAAAGATTACAAATCTCTAGACGACATAGATCCCGCCTTTCTAAATATTTGCAAAAACTTCTTTTCCCACTATAAAGATTTAATTAATAAAAAGGTTGAAGTTTTTGATTGGTACGAAAAAAAAGAGGCAGAAAGAGTGATTTCAAAAAGTTATTTACAATAATACTTGATTTATTAATTAAGTTGAATAAATCATATTTATGAAGCTTTCTGAAAAACAAAAAAAAATATACCTAAAGCTAACAGAAGAGCTGAATGAACTATCAGTAGAACTCTTACATTCAGTAAATAAATTAGATAAAAATAATTTACATAAAATAAAAGAAGAGTTAAATGATGTCGAGCATTGGATAAATAAATTCAAACAAATTAATGATTAGAATATTAAATAACGAAGACGATTCGCAGAAAAACCTAAAAGAAGAAGAGGCTTACAAAGAAGGCTTTGCAGACGGATACGATAGTGGAACCAATTATGCACTTAATATAGTGGAAGACTTAACTGAAGGACTTTTTTCGCAAAATAAATGGATAGATATAGAAGACGAATTACCCCGAAAAGGCAGGAGATTACTTTATTTTTTTGAAGGAACGGGCGTTTGGGCGGGTTTTTATTACGGAAGAGACGAAGAGTATCCCTCTGAAAACAATCATGTTTTTGGTTGTGAATATGGTTTTCTAACAGGAGATGTAACTCACTGGGCTTACATTCCAGAATATCCAGAAGGCTCAGAATGGAGAATTGAGGCAGACAGAGAATTCGCAAAAGAAGTAGAAAAAGAAATTGATCAAATAAAAGATAGTGAAGAATGAAAACGCTACATAATACTAAAAATTGCAATTACAGAAGATTTTTGCACAAGAAATTAAAGCACGGCAAGATAAGTGGCAAGTTTTATAAGTTTCTTTGCAGGAACTTTCCCTATCGACTTACCGCAAGAGAAGTGCAGATTTGTGTCACACAAGTCCTTAATGATAAAATGACTGAAGAGAAAGCTATTGCCACTCTACAAGGAGCGGGAAACGAACTTAGGAGGCAAAAGGAAATGATGCGATCAAATTGGGAATGCAGAAAGAAAATAAAAACTTGACAAACCATATATTATAAGTTACTATGAGAGAAACAATACTTAATGTACTAGAAAAGTGGAAAGACCTTCAACCAAATATGGCAAGCGAAGCATACAGAGAAATCCTAACAAAAGATCTTTGCGATGCAATTCAGCCCCATGTAAATAACATAATAGAGGAAATCGTTACAGGATCAATAAATAATGAATAAAAAAGAAGCTAAAGACATCACCAAGCCACCTTTCAATTGGCTCTCCTCTCTCCCTTACAAGCAAAAGGCTCTTTGGGAAGGAACTAGTTCATGGAGCTTTCACTCAACAAAAAAAGACATTATTATGAAAACATCTAGTTTAGATATTTTATGTGCAACAGACGAAGAAGAATTTTATTACAAAGTTACAGATGAATTAGTCGAAGAAGGCGATCCAGTTGGCGTGGATATTGATAACGGCAATGAAGTTGAGTTAGTTTTGTTTTCAAATATATATTGGAAACCAAATTATGAGTGATATTCCACCAAATAATCGAGAAAATAGAGAGAAACTATCTGCGGATTGCGTTTCTACATGGAGTTTAGATGATTTACTAGAATACGCAATCCTCAAATTAGACGAAGAATACCAAGCAAATGAAAAATTCTTCCAAGAGGATTGGAAGGATGTCTACGGCATAGACCAAACGGCAGAAAAAATCTTTTTTAAAAAAAGTTCTTGACAAATCGAGATTCGTGCCTCATAATATAGGCATGATGAAAAAAGGCAGACCAAAAGGATACTCCCCTTATGTGGAGATGAGCTATGAAGAACTTGGAGATTATGTTGGAAGATTGGCTTTGGTAAAAGTCAGCAGGACTTGGTTAGAGTCGCTAACGAAAGAAACACTTCCAGTATACGAAAGAAAAGAGGTTCAACCTCAAGAGGTAGAACAAAAAATAGAATACAAACTAATTGATCTAAATGAATGATATAAACTATTTTCCCGATTTAGTCGGTCAAAACGCGGTAAAAAAGAAACTAAGTTTCTACTTAGATGCATTTCATAAAACAGAAATGTGCCCATTTTTAAATTTAATTGGGGCAAAAGGCTTAGGCAAAACTGAATTTGCAAAATCTTTCGCAAAAAACCTATTAAACAAAGATGGAGACAAGCGAAGTTTTTTAGAATTAAATTGTTCGACAATCAAAAACAATGAACAATTTTTCGAGCAAATTTTCATGCCATTAGTTTCAGACAATGAAATTACAATTTTATTTGATGAGTGTCACGCACTTCCACTTGACCTAACTATGGCATTTCTTACAATTTTCAATACGGAAAAAAATTCTCGAAAAAGTTTTGAGTGGAACGAAGCAACCTTTGAATTCAACTTCAAGAAGCAAACTTTTATATTTGCAACTACGGAAAGCGACAAGATGTTTCCCCCACTAAAAGACAGGTTAACTACAATTGATTTTGAGCCTTACACAAATGAAGAGCTTGGACAGATAATTAAACTATGCTCTCCAGATGTAATCTTTGAAGAAGGGGTAATCGAAGAAATATCTTCTACTGTTAGAAACAATGCCCGAAGTGCAGTAAAAAGAGCTAAAGAAATAAATTTATATTGCGGTGCAAAAGAAAAGGTTTATTTTAATAGAGAGTCTTTTAAAGACCTTGCAGATAATGTTGGCATCTTGCCATTCGGAATTAGCTACACAGAAAAACAGATACTCTCTGCGTTGCAAGAGAGGTCGCTCACCCTCACAGGTTTGTCTGCAAAACTTGGTCTAAGTAAAACTGCAGTACAAAGAGATCACGAGCTTTATTTATTAAATAAAAATTTAATGGAAATTGACGGCAAAAGAAAAATTACATCTCAAGGCTTAGAGTTGTGCAAACTTTTTGCTTGACATCAATATAAAAATATGAAATAATAGCACCATGTTTAACTCAAATTGGAACGAAGAACCAGACTCAACAGATCAAATTCAAGCCCTAATTGGGGACATTAACCTAATGATGGACGAAGGATTATCAAATTTAAATACAAAATGTCTAGAAGAAGTTAGAGAGCATATGGCGTTAGTAATCGAACAAGGAATCTTTTGGCTAAAACAGGGAAACCCCCAAAGGTATGTATATGATTTGGAAAATTTTCTTACATGGCTTTGTGACTTCGTAGAAACAAATGAATATTAAAACGATAGAGGGCAATCTCTTAGATTTTCCACCATATTGCAAAACTGACCCCAACAAATATTTGGGAATAAACAACATTGCTCATTCTTGTAATACGAGAAATATTATGGGGGGAGGAATCGCTTTACAGATAAAGAACAGGTATCCCGAAGCGTATAAAGCGGATACCGAGGCTTACAATAAAGAATACGACAAAAATGGTCAGTACATTCATTGGCTAGGTAAATATTCAAAAGCCGAGATTGAAAGTAAGTTTATTGCAAACGGCAAAGGAAGAATTTACAATTTATATACTCAAGCTAGTGTGGGTATAGATGAAAGGCAAGTTAATTACGAAATATTTTGGAAAGCATTAAAAGAAGTGCAAGAAGATTTGCTTTTTATTCAGCATGAAACAGGAGAGTCTCAAGTATTAGGCTTACCTTACGGAATTTCTTGTGGACTTGCAGGAGGTAGTTGGAGAATAATAAAAGCAATTATTGAAGATATTTTTGTTGACTCTCTACTGAATTGCTATATAGTTAAATTTGAACAATATAAAAACATAATACATGAATAATAGATTTGATTTAGAAGAAGCAATGGGAGAGATGCTTTCAACCCAAAATGATATAGAAACTCTAATATATGCAATCGGAGATTCCCCAATAAAACATACGGAAGACGAACTTCTTAATATGTTAATAGGAATGAAGCAATTAAATCAAACTCGCTATCAAAAAATGTGGAATATTTTTGAGAACCTAATTAAAGAAAAGAAAATACTATGAAATGCCCAATTTCAAATAAAGAAGACATGATTGACGATTGCCATATCAAGATTGAATTTGGATATGGTAGCGATAAAGATTTATGGACTTATACCTTCTCTCCTGTACACGACGAAGTAGGAAAATCAGTTTTAAAATTTTTGCAGACCATTTCGGTAAATAAAAATTTTAATGTCGAAGATTTTGGAAGAGATATAATGGAACAAGAATTTGGCAAAAATTTGACATGAATTTAGAGGAAGCATTTAAATTAGTTTTAAAAGAGGCAGAATCATCTACCCTTAAAGAATCAGTAGTTTGTGGCAAAAAGCTAAAAGCAATAGAAATGCTTAATTTTTTCTACAGAGACTATGGGCATTTTTTTTCACAATACAAAGAAATAGTAAATTATGATAGAGCAGATGGCTGAAGAGATTAATTTTCGCAAAGGTTACGATCAAGGTTGGGCAGACGCACAAGAACACCTTTCAAAAAAATTTGAAAAAATTTTATCAAAAAACGCAAACAAGTCATATGAGAAAGGCTTCAGAGATGGGGCAGACCAAAAAGATAACAAACCTTGTGTTTGCGGGTTTTGGACAAAAACAATAAATTAGAATAAAAATGGATGAATTACTAGAACTATCGAGACAAATAGTGGTCGAACTTAATGTGAATTCCTTAACTATGACCCAAGAAGAAAAAGACTTTATGGAAACTTCAAATAAGTCAATGTCTTTCTTTATGGATTGTGGAGATATTGATCGTGCAGTTTTAGAGGCAAAAAACATCGTATCAAAAATAAAAGAAATAAAAAATGAATATTAATTTATATAATATGTTAAAAAGCTCCGCTGAAGCAGATTTAAATAAAGCAAAATTAACCCTCACCTTGCTTGACGAAAAAGGTGTTGGTGTTGGAGAGCATTCGACAAAAGATTTTTACGACAATGCCGAAGAAGCACTTTCCATGATGGCAGATGCGATTGATAGAATGGAAGCGTTGGAAAAATTTTATCAAAAAAAATGAATACAGGAGAATTTGAAATAAAAGAAAACGAAGATGGAGAATTATTTTTTCGCATACCAGATGATATGCTTGATCGTTTAGGGTGGAAAGAGGGAGATGAGGTAGAGTTTGTCGAAAAAGACCGAGGTTTCATTATAAAAAAAGTTAAATATGAGTCGATTGATCTTGACATCCCCGAAGAAGATTTGTTAAAATATATGATGTTTGCACATGAACAAGGTATTACATTTAATGAGCTTTGCGAGAGAGCAGTAAGAGAAAAAATAAATGAAGCAGATATTAAGTAAAATACTTTATTATGTTGGAGATTTTATTAGCCGTTTGCTTTATTTTAATTGTTTATCTTGGCTCTATCCTATATATAATAAAATAATGCTACAAAGTGCGAGATTAGACCGACAAGGAAAAGTTTGGAAGTTTACCAATGATTGCCCCACACCTAAATTAAACAAAAAACAAATAGAAGAATTAACTGAAATTATTAAAAAAACAAAGCTGAGGGACTTTAAATAAGTGTATTTAGACTTGACAATAACTAAAAATTTTGAGATAATATAAATATGTCAGAAGATAAAAAAGGATATTCAATTATTGAGGGTTGCATTAGGCAGTCCTTAGACCTACCAATAAAAAAAGAAGAAGAGGAAAAGGAGCAAAGAACATATATAGACGAAAATATGTATCTCTCTTCATCAAGCAAAAGCGACCATGAGTTTATGGATAGAAGAAGCAAAGATAAATATAAAAATAGAAAAATGCCGTGGGAGCATCAAGAGAATGATTGAGCAATTTAGTTTTTGGTTTTGTGCCTTATTATTGATATGTTTTACATGGGAAATTTTAAATGGCTGAGTTTTGCTTAGATTGTGCGAGAGAGCATTTCGGAAATGATGTAAAGTCAGATTTTCACGGAATACTAGAAAAAGAAGAAAGTGAAAATGGTAAAATTTTATCTGTACTTTGTGAAGGATGTGGATATACTTATGTTGACCACGAAGGCAAAAAAGTAGAAGATAAAAAGTTTAATTCGATAAAATATTTAAGAAAGTTAGATGAGTAAAGAAGAAGAGTATTTAAAAAATGTAATTAGTTCTTGCGAATTAATTTTAGATGACCTTGACCGAGGAGCAAACATTTCACAGGCAAATTTTAATATGTTGGGCTATTGTGACGGCATCATGCTTAGGATGCAACAAGAAATATCAAAGCAATTAAATCCATCCCATTACGAAAAGATGAGTGACGATCAAGCACTATGGGAATCGACAGGAGGAAGGGCTGGAAATGGATAGTCTGCCTGATATTTTTTATGCACTAAATGTGTTAGTTGGATGTGCCTTGGTTTTGCTTTTTGTATTAATAATTACTAGCGTAGATTCCGATTAATGGCAAGCGAATTTAATAGAGGAGTAAGGCATGGACTCAAGATGGCATTATTTACATTGAGAAATATTGACAAGCAAATATCGGATTACGAAGGTAAAGATACATATAATGTAGGCAAATTTAATTTGTATAATATTAAAAAAGATTTTCTTCATGAAATATATAGAGACATAAAAAAAGAAATGGAATCAGAAGTAGATGAAGAATGATCAGACTGCGAGCAATATTTTGTTGTATTTATTTTAGCTTAATGCCTTGGTGGATATATGAAAAGAAAAAACATTACAGAAGAACTTATTGGAAACATATTAAATTAAACTTTGGACAAATAAAGGTTTGGCTATTAAAACAAGAAACTCAAGAAGATGTAGATTTTGAAGAAGAAGTTAATACAACTTGGCAAAAAGTTTTTTCAAATATGTTAAGATAATAATATGAAAATAAAATTAGGATTAAGAGGCAACTCAGATGCAGTAAATGCAATCATCATTAAAATGGATGACCTTATGCTTGTAACAGGCGACAATATTTTTCTTATCGGAGAAGAAAACCGAATTAAAATGGGAGAAAATATTATTAAACTTCTTGACGCTTTAAGTGTTGACAACGAGATTGAAATAGGTGATAATATCAAACCTATGATCGAACAAGAATTAAATATAAAAGAAGGTGCATTAAGTAAATATGCATAAATATAATATTACTTACGAGCAAGCGGGAGAAGGAAAAACGATTAACTTTAAGTCAAAAAAAAATATGATTATCCATTTAAATGCAAACAAAATATTTTTAAATAAACAGGCAAAAGTCTACCTTAACTTTAATCAAGTAAAAATTTCATTAAAACAATCCGCATGGAGAACTTAATAACATATAAAATAGAATGAAAATAACAATTACAAATTACTCTAAAACTTATAGTGCTGAATGTGATGAGGATGTAGACATACAAAGCGTTGCTGATATGTTTAAAGGCTTGCTAGTTACTATGGGATACCATCCATCTAATGTAGATGAAATAATTAATACAGAATATAAGTGGTTTACTGAAGAAGAAAGAGATGGTAATATGCAAGGTCATTTAAATTCTTCAAATAAATTTGTAGAAGATTGGTATGACGAGTGCAAACGAGAAACAGACGAAGAAAAACAAAAACGAGCAGAGGATTGGCAACATAATATGTACAACCAAATAACATGAATAGTTTAGCAGAAAGAATAGGTAGCGAAATAGACAGATTGAGTTCAAGTCACCAAGAAGAAGATATTAATTTGATAAATAATGTCTTGCGACCAATGCTTGAATTCATTGAAAATCATAATAAGCTCCTTTCGGATATGACAAGAATAGGGTCAAAACATTCTCTGTAATTTTCCCCTTGACATTTTAATTTAAATAATCTATTATATACGAACAATGATCTTAGGACTAACCTGCATAAGCGAACAACTCAAAGAAAAAGATAAGAAAAAATATTCTTTTCGCACAATGACCCGCAAGCGGTTTAATGATTTGTGTGTAAGAGATGGTAGAGATGAAGCTATTAAACAATTATCAGAAAGGATTCTGCATAATGTTCACACTACTCGTTACATTATTCGCCATTGCATTAGTAGTCACATCTTACATTATCGTCTTAGCTCTACTCTCTTCCCTCTCCTTACTGATGAAACTTTGGGAATTGATCTTGACGATCTTCCAAATATTCGTGAGGTAAGAGAAGAGTTATCTTTTGCGGGTAAAATCGCCCAAGATTTCGGTATATCAATAGGCTCTCACCCCGACCAATTTAATGTACTTGCCTCAAATAATCAAGACGCAGTTAATCGTACAATAAATGAACTAAATTTTCAAGCAAGCGTTCTTGATATGCTAGGTCTACCTCAAGACCATACTGCACCAATGAATATTCATATTAATTATACCCCAAAAGCAGACGAGGGTTTAGGAATGGTTGCAGATAGATTTTATAAAAATCTTATGCGTTGCGATGCAGGAGTGTTCAATAGATTGACTATCGAGAACGAAGATAAGGGTTTCTTCAATGTAGATAATTGCATTAATTTTAGCGAATACTTGCTTGATGCATACGATTTTAATCTACCTGTATGTTACGACAACTTGCACGACTTTTGTAATCCATCAGAAGAACGCAATATTATGTTTCAAGCAGAGCGTTGTGCATATACATGGGTAAGCACAAGACAAGTTACAGAAG
>Ga0222718_10000152_pt1 | contig 67179 bp, 93 predicted proteins | sample C33_27DmetaG_FD_165045 | JGI IMG/M metagenome (GOLD analysis project Ga0222718, IMG submission 165045) | Estuarine water microbial communities from San Francisco Bay, California, United States - C33_27D | ecosystem: Environmental > Aquatic > Marine > Unclassified | place: USA: California... | reverse complement strand
ATGTAATATAATGAATTGGAGGTATAGACAAAATTGGCAGGATACTACCTTGATGGCTGATCTTCAAAAAGAAATATGGGAAGAAGTTTCTCTAGATGATAGTTTAGATATAGAATTATTTCATAAACTTATTGGACAACCTAAAGGTTTAAAAGAGACTATGAGCGGAGAGCAGATACAGCAAATATATATTGATAAGTTTAATAGATTTGTAAGGGATAAAGCAAAAGCAGTCACTATGAAAACTTATAGAGACTACCGTAATGGTTTAAACAACTGTCTTAACTTTCAACTTCAAAGTTTAGCAGCTGCTGTTGTGAATAGGGCAGCTTTAGTTATTAACCGTAAAGCTAAAGAGCTCGGTATAGATGCTTGTGTGCAAGCACAGGTACATGACCAGTTGCTAATTAATATAGATGAGAAAGATGCGGATATGTTTGGACCCATAGTACAGGAAATTATGGAGAATACTACTAAACTTCCGGGAGTCACTCTTAAAGCACCTCCTGAAATATCAAATAACTGGAGAGATGGACACTAAAAATTTAGCTCATTTTATCTACATTGGAGAGCGAGGCTTACCAAAGTTTTACCAAGAATGTATAAATACATTTAATATTAAACACCCAGGTTGGAATATCAAACTTTGGACTACTAAAGATGCAAACAAAATTTTAAAGGAGGACGGATATAATTTCTACTCTAATGATACGTTTATTAATAGGTATAATTTTGTTAAGTATAATATACTTGCTAAAGAAGGAGGATGGTTTGTAGATTTAGATATTAAATGGAAAAGATCTATCGATGAAATATATACTGATAAACTTAAATCTAAACCGTTTCCAGATATTTTTATTCCGGTTAGGCAGTTTCCTCAGGATAAGAGAGTAGAGTATAAACGTAATGACGATATGTTGTTGTATGCCAGAAAAGGAGTTTTTTATGATCTTTTAAAATTTATTGATGAAAGAGAAGATTATGATTTTTCAAAACGGTATGAACCGTATGGACCTGTTTCTTTAAGTAGGTGGGTACATAGTACTAAACTTAAAAGAGTCTACTTATTTGAAAAAGAAATACAAGAAAACGGATACTACTGTGAACATAATAATAGTTTAAGTTGGAAGTTTTCTTAAATTATACTATATTTATTATAAAGAGAATTGACCCTAGAGCAATTTAATTTTTTATTAACCGAGTAGCTAAGGCACTCACAAATTTTAATGATATGAATACATTACTTTTAGAACGAAATCCGTTCGACATTTTAGTTAGAAATTTTTTCAAGGACGCAGGTCACTTCCGACCAATTCAAGAGTCCAAACTCCCACACCCAGTAGATATATACGAGAAAGACAACGGTCTAGGAATAGACATAGCTTGTACAGGAATCTCAAAGGAAGATATCGAAATACTTATTGAAGGAAACATAATTAGAGTTAATTATGATAAACCAGAAGAAGAAGATAAAGGTCAGTTTGTATACAAAGGTATTGCAAAAAGATCATTTAACTTAGGCTGGAAAATTGATAGTAAGTTTGATTTAAGCAAAGCAAAAGCTGAGTTCAAAAACGGACTATTAAAAGTTGTAATTCCTTTTGCTAAAGGATCAGAGCCAAAAACTTTGAAAATTAGCTAAATTTTACCGCTCTAGGGTTTGATTTTCAATAAATAAATCGTATATTAATTAAAAAGTTATAAAGATATGTCTAAAAGTTTAATTCCATTTAATGATAGAGTAATAATTAAACCTATCGAAGAAGACGAACAAATGTACGGGTCAATTGTTATTCCCGATCTAGGTAAAGAAAAACCTGAGATGGGAGAAGTTATAGCAATAGGTCCTGGACGTTATTCAGAGTTCGGACAATTTATTAGAGTAAATGCAAAAGTAGGTGATATAGTTTTAGTACCTAAGATTGGTTCTCTTAGAATTGATTTTGAAGGAGATGAGTATTTTATTACTCCTGATAAAGAGATTTTAGCAAAAATTAATCAAAAAGAAAACGAGGAACCAGTTCAATATCAAGATATATAGTTATGAGTAAACAGATACATTTTAATTCCGATGCCCGTATGGGTTTAAAAGGAGGAGTAGATAAATTAGCTAATGCAGTAACTGCAACTTTAGGTCCTTCTGGCCGTAATGTTATTATAGAACAGGATATGGGTAACCCAATATCTACTAAAGATGGAGTAACAGTTGCTAAATCTATTGAGTTAGAAGATAAAATAGAAAATTTAGGAGCACAAATAGTTAAACAGGCTTCTATTAAAACAGCAGATCATGCTGGAGACGGTACTACCACGTCTACTTTATTAGCACAGTCAATCCTTTCCGAAGGGTTAAAACATATATTAGATGGTTCTAATGCTGTTGATATAAAGAGAGGTATAGATAAAGCAGTAAAAGATGTAGTTAAATTTATTGAAAAAGATTATTCAAAAGATATTACGGATGAAGAACAGCTTAAGCAGGTAGCAACTATTTCGGCTAACAATGACTTAGAGGTAGGTAAGTTAATTTCCACTGCCATGGATAAGGTAGGCCGCGATGGTGTAGTAACAGTTGAAGAGTCACGTACAGGAGAAACATATTTAGAAACAGTTGAAGGAATGCAATTCAACAGAGGTTATAAGTCTCCGTATTTTGTCACTGATAATAGCTCAATGCAAGCTGTTCTTCAAAATCCGTTGATACTAATTACAGATAAAAAGATAAGCCAAGTTAAAGAGCTACTTCCTATCTTAGAAGCATGTTCTTCTCAGAATAAGAGTCTGTTAATTATAGCGGACGAAGTAGGGGGAGAAGCACTCTCTACATTAGTAGTTAATAAAATGAGAGGTATCCTTGGAGTAGTAGCCGTTGCAGCACCTGAATTTGGTGATAGAAAGAAGGCAGCTCTAGAAGATATAGCTGTTCTAACAGGGGGTACTGTCGTATCTTCTGAAAAAGGAATGAGGTTAGATAAGTTTCAATCTAATTGGTTAGGTTCAGCTAAAAAAGTTACTGTATCTAAAGACAGTACTACTATTATAGATGCTAATGGAGATGAAGAAGCTATTATAGAGAGAGTAGATCAAATTAAAACTCAAGTAGATGAGAGTAAGTCTCCTTACGAAATAGAAATTTTACAGGATAGGTTAGCTAAATTTATAGGAGGAGTTGCTATAGTATATGTGGGTGGACATACTGAAGTTGAAATGAAAGAGAAAAAAGATAGAGTTGATGATGCATTACACGCTACAAAAGCTGCCCTAGAAGAAGGTATCCTTCCTGGTGGTGGTATAGCATACATTAATGCAGCTAAAATATTAGAAGAATCAATCCCTAATCTTCTTTTAACTAAAGATGAGATAAATGGATATAAGATTATTATCTCAGCCATAGAATCTCCATTTGAAAAAATACTTTCTAATGCAGGTTTTATTAACGATAGTATAAAGTCTATTGGAGATAAAGTAAGAAACGATAGTGATAAGTGGGCAGGTTTTAATCCTCGTACAGAGGAATTTGTTAATATGTTTGAAGCAGGTATTATTGACCCAACTAAAGTAACTAGATTAGCATTAGAAAATGCTGCTTCAGTATCAGGTACTATGCTTATTACAGAGGCAGTTGTATCAAAAATAAAAGAAAATAATAACAATAACGAAGATCCGGCAGTAGATCCAAACATGCTGCTAGGTTAATTAAATTTTAAATCATGGATAAACAAGAATTATTTGAACAGATTGCAGAACAATTTGCAATCTTAAGCGAAAACAATGAAGGAACTACTAAAGCTTCTCAAGCAAGAGCTAGAAAAGCAGCAGGAGAGATCAAAAAGTTAATTACGCCTTACAAAAAGGCGAATATGGAGGCAACGAAGTAGGGGGCGTTTCTCCTCTCTCGACGAAGTCGCCACGCGCATTTTGAACTACCCTTCCGGAAACGGAGGGGTTTTTTATTGGTGTATTTGTTGTATATTCGAGTATATTTTCTTATATTTACAATATGAAAAGGATAATAGCGACAATGAAAGAGATATACGATGCAATGAAGCCGAACGTATATAGAAATAAGAAAAAATATTCACGTAAACCCAAACACAAAAATAAAAGTTATGAGTGATTCAGTTACAAAATGGTATGAAATGCAAAATGAAGAGCAAGAAAAAGAAGTTGAGAGAGTTACTTCTTCGTCTTCACCAATCTTAAGTGAAGGTATAAAAAGTGAGGCTTATACAATTTTAATTACCTATCATGAAGATGCTATATTAGAAGCAGCAAGAATACTTAAAGTTGATAGTTCGAAATAATTTTCTTATATTATTATATGGAATATAGCTTACCTTATTCACCTTCTTTTACTAGAGAGTTTTTAGAAAAGTCTTTAAAGAAAAGATTCTTTAAAAAGCCATACGATAGATTTATGTGGTGGAGAAGTTTTACTCCGAAGAATAAACCACTAACTAATCGTCATCCTTTTTTAGATAGGATTAAGAACGGTGACTTCGATGCTCCACCTTATCTATATGAAATACAATTGGCTGAGCATAGAATGAATGAGAAGTATATTGAATGTAAAGGAGATTATACAGTCTGGAATCACAGTACTTCTGTAGATAAAGCTAGAATAAAAAGATTGCATGCTGACTATGAAAAGGAAGAAACTAGAAAGTTAGAAGAGATAAAAAGAGGCTTTTTAGTTACGTTTAAAATGACTGCAGATCAGTATGATAAAGAAGTACTTAATACTGGTGCGAAAGACTTGGAGGCTTTTTATTATAGAATGGAAAAAAAGTACGGAACATATTGGAAACCTATGGCTAAAGTAAATTTTTAGCCTATTTATATATAAATATATATTTTTAATTTAAACACAAACATTATGATTTATTTATTAGTTTTATTAGCACTCGGAGCGGGTGTTGCTATCTACCTTATGAAGGTAGGTAAAGTTAAAGACTCTGACGGAGATTTTATTCCTGACGTTGTAGAGGATAAAGTAGAAGACGTCAAAAAAGTAGTTAAAAACGTTAAGGAAGAGTTAAAGGATGTAGTTGATGCTGCTAAGGAAGTAGGTAATCAAACAGGAGATGTAATAAATGCTGTAAAAGGCAAGAAGAGAAGAGGAAGAAAACCTTCACAAAAGAGGAATTCTAGAAGAAAGCCTTCTAAGAATATAACGAAAAAATAAACTATGCAAAATCTAAATGTCGATATCTCACAAACTTCCCCTATCACATGCGACGAATGCGGAGGAGCATTCTTCACAAATCAAATCGTTATCAGAAAAGCATCTGGGTTTCTTACAGGTACAGGAAAGCCAACGTACATACCTATCCCAGTCTTTGCATGCTCCGAATGTGGACACGTTAACGGAGAGTTCTTACCAAAGGAAATTAAGGATCTCGATGGGGAATAACTTCGACGGATTGCATATTTATGAAGTATAAAATAATGGGATTTTCGGGTCCCATTTTTTTTTGCTATTTATATTAAGGAATTCCTACCTAAACAAGTTGACAGTTACATATGTCTAACTAAAATTTAATCACATGAACATTTTAGAAATTGTTGGTCAATGGACCAAAAAGCTTACTGAAGTAGGTATAAGTGTTATCGCTTTAGGCGTAGTACTTGAGGTTCTTTTTAAGGGAATGAATATTCCTTTTTGGCCTGAAGTATCCGTAGTAGAAAATATTATGGGTATTTTGGGAGGACTAAGCGCTGAAGGTCTTTTAGGACTAGTTGGTGCTTTTGTACTCATTCATATTCTACAACGTAAAGTGTAGTCTAAAAATAAAATTTATATATAATTAGAGGCCTTCGGGCCTCTTTTTTTTGTACTATTTATATGAAATAAGTTTCATCAACAATCGTTTTTTAAAAATGTTTCGCTTAATAGTTACACTTAACTAATAAGTTTAGAAGTATGAAACTTTTTATCTGTGCCTTTCTGGCACTTTGTAGTTTTAACATAACTGCCCAAGATTACTATACTCTGGCAGATGTTTCGAACGAAATTGCTCTAGGTCCAATGGCTGGGAATAGAAGCTTAGCTTTTGGAGTTAAGAATATCCTAGAGGAAGTTATTCAAGATCAAGGATATGATTTAGGGCCTAACTCTTCACATCAGATCCAAGTTACACTTTACTATTTTGACGTTAAGAAAACTAGTATGCAGTTTGCTGTATACAATAGAACTGAAGACGAAACTGAAATCGTTGCACAAGCACAGTTGATAATTAATGGTAAACTTAAAAAGAAGGTCACAGCAAAAGGTACTGCTAAGTCTATATCTACTGCTACATTAATTATAGATGAAGGAGGAAAGTTTTCTCAAGCTGATGTATCTACTGCTATGAAAAAAGTTTGTGAGCAGTTGATAAAAAAATTAAAACTAAAATGAAAAAATTAAAAGAGTCGTTCATAAAATTTGACAACTGGTTAATAAAATTAGGGAACAGTATATACCCGAACTTAACTAAACATATGAAAAAATGATTAAAAAATTATTATTTATCTTATTACTACTACCAGTAGCTATTTTTAGCCAATCTGGATCATTAAGTCATAGTTATATTGATGCAATGCCAACTGGAGGATTTATGGTTGGTGATACTATAACTGTAAAAGTAGAATATATTGTTCCTGCAGGTGCCACTATGACTCCTGATTTTATTCATTATGATATAGAGTGGAATAATAAACTCTTACAATTTGTTTCTAAAGAATTTGACCCTTCTACTTCATTTCCTGCTAACACACAAAATAGTTGGTCACAGTGGACTGGGTATCAATTTAAACCATTAACATCTTTTGACGGTGATACCTATGAAGTTAGTGATTTAGATTTTCAGTTTACAAAAGGATGGAGAGACAGAACATCAGTATCAGGGGATACTGACTCTTACCCGTCAGAAGCAGACTGGAGTGTAGCAAGACAAATAAGTCAAGCTGCTTCAACTCTTCCAGCTAGTACTCCATTAGCGTATATAAAATTTAAAATTAAAGACAGAGGGGTTACTAGTTATGAAAATTATAATAATATAACTAAATTAAATTTTGTAAGAGCAGAAGATATTGGAGATAATTCTGGTATATACGACATAAATGCTGGAGATCAGTATGTGAGTTTAAGTAGTGTCAATGGAGTAAATGCAGGTACTGTAACTATAAATCTTAAGAGCTCAGAAACAGCATTAACAAAAGCAACAGATTATACTTATACTATATCTCAGTCAACTACCGATGGAGACGGTAATGTAACTACTAATGAAATAGAGACAGGTAACTTTGATTCAAATGGTCAAATACTATCTACTAATTTGATTATAGATGAAACATATGACATTAATATAGAAGTAGATAATAATGCTGATTGGTTAGATGATGTCCTTACAGTAACAGATGTTTATTTAATCTTTCAGGAAGCAATTGGAGCTGGAAATACTCCTGGTGGAACAGCTGGGGCATTTGAATATCAGGTTCAATATGAAATAGGAGAAATCACTAACTCAGGAAATGTAGACTTTAAAGATTCTTATGAAGGTTTATCTTTTCTTGCTGGTAATGACACAGGTACTTGGTTTACTTCTAAAACTAACGGAGCAATAGACTACGAAGGTGTTACTAGTGAATTTGGGGTTCCTTCAAATGACTGGTATTTTGGTTTTAAAAATCAATTTACTGTAGCTGAAGACGGAGTTATTAATATAGGTCATGCTTTAAAAGGTGATCCTGATTTTTCACATTCTTATACACCAACAGCAACAGGTGCTACTACTGGTAATTCTGCTCCAGTAGCTAGATTGTCTTTAACAGCAAAAGCTATGGAAGCCCCTATAGAGGCAAATCTTGATATAGTATCTGAATTAATAGAAGGAAAAGTACATGTAAGTATTAATTTAGAAGAAGAGGATGTAGTAGGTAATCAATTTGATATAACTTATGATAGCACAGTTTTACAATTAGACGATGTAATTTTTGATAGTGGAAATGAAATGACTAATTTTAGTAAACACGAAGTATCACTAGCTAAAGTATTTATAGGCTCTTTAGACCAAACTGGTGGGACAACTATAAAGACAGGTGTACCTTATAAGTTAATATTTACTCCTACTGAAACAATAAGTAACACAGTAGGTTTAGTAGCATTTAGATTTACTGAAGGGGTAAAAAAAGACGGAACAAAAGTAAAATATATAATTAAGTAGTATGAAAAAATTTATTCTTTTAAGCTTATTTTTAGCTTTAACAGCATGTATAGATGATAATGATTTTTACATAGAACCTATTGATGTTGAAACTCCAAGTAATTTATTTATCCAAGATTTAACAGGAGTAAAATTAGCTTCGTATATAATCAATGAAGAAGTTGACATTAATATTAAATTACCTGAAGAAGGAGTTTACAGAGTAAAAATTAGACATGGACTAAATGATAAGATAATATCTCAGGAAAAAATTAACGGTAAAAAAGGTGATAATCTATTAAAAGTTTATGTTAGAGCATTGCCTAATGATGCATATAAATTAGAAGTAACCAAAGAGAATCATCAAACAATAGGATTCTCATCATTCGCAAAATTATAAGATATGAGTGAACAAAAAGAAGGCTTTTTTAGTCAAATAAAAAACCAACTGGTAGCAACAATAGGAATTATTATTACAGCAGCAGGTGGTTTATTCGTAGCAAATATGGAGGCTATATTCTCTCCAGCAGAAGAAATAGAAGTAGTACAACCTATGATGGAACAGTCAATTAATATCCCAGAAGGAGTTAAAGATACTGTTGTAATATCAAAAACGATTATTGTACCTCCTAAAAAAGAAAAATCTGAAACTGAAAAAAGAAAAGAAGAAGGTTTAAATTGGTAAATTAAATAAAATAAAAATTAAGATTATGAAAACAGTGTTATTAACAATTTGGAACGATAAGTTAAGCGACTATCCTATTTTAGATTATATATTTAAATTTTGGACTTATGGTTTATTAGTTTTATGGATACTCGGAATGGGTGGCATACTCTACGGAATAATCTCTGGTGAAGCTGATATAGCAAATGCTTCATTCGGAATATTTGATCACATATAATATGAACAAACTACTATTTTTACTTTCATTCCTATTTGGAATGTGCGCCTCAGGACAAACCATTGGTAAAACAGTAACAGAGGACTATACTGCAGGCTTTGAATCTCAAGCTTCAGTATATCAAATACCCGAATATATGGGTGAACCAGTCCCTGTCGCTATCTTATCTATCGGAGTTAATGAACAAGTACTTGAACAGTATCCGGAACTAGGAGATTACCGCGTAGGTTTAGGTCTTTCTAATATAACTGTAGCGTTTATGGACGAGACATTTAGATTCGAATTTGTAGAGACTAGAGATGAAATCAAAGATAGAATGGTAACTCAGTATAAAGCTTCCCAGAGAGGTATAACTTCAGAGAAATTAAAGCTAGTAGGTAATATAACTGCTGCTAAATACTTTGGATATATAGAGGTTTACGACTTTAGTATATCTGAAGATGAAACTATAAATCTTAAAGATGGGATTAAAAATAAACTTGTAACTAGATTAGGATTACAAGTAAGGCTAGTTGACGCACAAACTGGAGTCTATATGACTGGATCAGGATTAGGCAAATCAACTACAACTAGGGAAATGACTCTCTTAAACGATGCTAACTTAGAAGAAGTTGCATTCAATCAATCATCCATAGGTACAGCTACAAAAAAAGCTTTAAATACTGCTGTCTACAAAATTGTAAGACGAATGAGACAAAAGAAAATCTTTGATCATTAATGGATGAGAAAACAAATAATATTATTTCTACTATTACTATTTAGTAGCGGGTATATATACTCTCAGCAAATAGTCCAAACTTATACTGATAGATGTACTGGTGCTACCTATACCTTTACTGTAGCTTTTAATAGTTCTACTGTAGTAACTTTCTATAATAGATCTAAAGTATTTACTTCATCTGAATTTACTAATGGTACTCTACAATCATGGTTAGAAGAAACCTATCAATGGTGGAAGAATTTAAGCCCATGCTCAGCAAATCAATCGAATACTACTAATACACAGACTACTACAACCAATACAACAAGCAACGCTTCTAATGCCGCTAATAATGCTACTAATAATACTAGTAGTTCTACAACTAATACTTCTTCTAGCTCTAGCTCAAGCAGTAATACCGGTAGTGGTTCATCTGGATCATCAGGGTCTTCTGGTGGATCTGGATCAGGAGGAGGAGATAGTGGTGGAAGCGGTAGTGGGTCCGATTCAGGAGGTAGTGGATCTGATAGTGGCGGAGGAGGTTCCGATAGTGGAGGTGATTCTGGTGGTAGTGGATCTGACGGAGGAGGAGACTCTGGAGGCGATAGCGGAGGCGATAGCGGAGGAGATAGTGGAGGTGATTCTGGTGGTGATTCTGGAGGCGACGGAGGCGACTCAGGTGAAGGAGGAGATAGTGGAGACGGAGGAGATGACGGAGGTTCCGGTGACGATGGTGGTGATGATGGATCTGGAGATGATGGTGGAGATGGAAGTGATGATGGTTCCGGAGATGGAGACGGTGATGACGGAGGTGAAAGCGGTGACGGGGATGATGATGGAGGTGATGGAGGAGATGGTGATGATGATGGAGGAGATGGTGATGATGATAGCGGAGAGGAAGAACAACAAGAAGAAGAAACTAACGAAGAAGATGAAAATAAAGAAGAAGAATCAGAAGAATCTGACGAGGAGTCAGAGGAGGAACAAGAAGAAGAATCAGAAGAAGAGGAGTCTGAAGACGAAGAGTCTGAAGATGATGAGGAAGAAGAAGATGAGGAGACGAGCGACAACGAAGATGAAGAGGAAGAAGACGAGGATGAAAAGAAAAAAAGAAAACTTGCTCCTCCGATCATCAGTGCTAACTTAATGACTATGCAGATGATTGACGGTACTATTAGTACTGCAGCATCTTTTGGTATGTCTCAATCTTCTTTAACTGGTGTTGAAACGTATAGTTATAATGCTATGATATGGTCCAACATGAAACAGTTTATGATAGGAGGATCGTTAAGTACAGTGTGGTTTAATTACGATAAGGAAATACCATTTAAAATTAGAGATCCAGAAACAGGTAAGGAATATACTTTTGGTATCTTTATGGATAAGGGTAGTATAAGAACTGTTGATTCCCACTCTATAAACCTTATGTATATGTACGGTACTACTATGGCTTCGTATAGTTATAGTCAAGTCTATATGGGACAAAAAGATAATTTTTGGAAAGGATTCGTAGGAGGTTATGCTGCTTCGTTTAGTGTTGTTAATGCTTTCGGTAAAGTAAGTAACTCTACCTCTATAACTGGTTTTGCTACTAAGCCATTTAATTTTGAAAAATTACCTAGGTGGTCTTTTTCTCCAATGTTAGCTTTATCTTTACCAGTTAAAATTAAACCTTTAGACTTAACAGTAGATCCTTTCAATAATTTTACATATATTATAGGCTTAAATACTAACTACCAATTAACTCAAAGATTTACAGCAAATTTAGGGATAAACACAGTGAGTAATACAGATCCAATTATTCCAATAACTTTTGCAGCTACAATTGGTGCAAGATTTGCATTTTAAAAACTATTTATATTAAAGATTGTTACGTTAAAATTGTTTTATATTGTATAACTATAAAAAATAAAGTAATGGCTTTTAAAGACATTTTTAAAGACGACAACGACATCAACGAAAAATCAGTAGTTGGTTTCGCAGCATTTGTAATCATGGTTCTATTTGCAATAGTAGATTTAGTAACAGGTTACATCGGACAAGATTTAGTAATTAATGAATTCATATACGATTCCTTTGTTATCATTGTTTTAGGTGCATTTGGTATAGCTGAGGCAGGAAAAGTATTCGGTAAAAAGTAATGAAAGGAATTTGTAATTGTGGACTTACTAATAACCCTTCTGGGTTATGTGATGGATCACATAGAAATAAATAATAAGGTATGGCAACAATTAAACCAAAAGGAATAGTAGTTCATTCTATGGGTGAATATCTTCAATGGGAAGGAGAATGGATAACTGCTCATGAATTTCTAAAAGCATTAAAACTATCAGTACATGGATTTATACATCCTGACGGACGGTATGAAAAAATGATAGAATCTCCAGGTAAAGCAGCTCATGCTGGTAAATCTGAATGGAATGGAATCCAGCATTTAAATTCTCACTATTTAGGATTTGAATTATTAGTACCTGGTAAACAGACTTATGACTCATTTCTTAAAGCTATAGATCAACCTGGTACTTATACTCAAGAACAATTCGATAGTGCGGTAGACACATGCAAATGGTGGATGAAACAGTATGATATTGATGTAGATAATGTAGTAAGACATTCTGATTGTAGTGGGGACCATGTTAGAGGTAAAGGAAAAGGAAAAGTAGATCCCGGTAGTGCATTCTTATGGGATGATTTTAAGCAAGCTTTAGTTGCTTAGTAAAAATACTTTTCATATATTATAAAAGATGAATAGAGTAAATGTTATATTGCTATGTTTAACTACGTTAGCTATATTTTATATAATAGATAAGAAACCTGAGATAGATATTAAAAAATACGAAACTCAGATTAATATACTTCAGCAAAAAATTACAATGCTTGAAAGTGTAAATGATAGTCTTACGTTAGAATCTAAGGAACTTGAAAAAGAGATTGCTGCGTATGATGTAAAAATAGATAATTTAAACAGAAACATAAATGTTATTAAAAAAGAGACAAAAGCACAGCTTGATGCTATCGATTATTTTGGGGATGATATGTTGGAGCAGTTTTTCGCAGAACGTTACAAAGACAGACTCTTTGAAAACGATTCAATTAAGTAATCCGGTTGCAAAGTTAGTAGTTAAAGATTTAATCAAAGGAGATGCTTCTTCTAAAGAATTAAATGCTATGATTAAATTAATATCAGTTACTAATGATAAACTACTTACCCAATCAGATCTAGTTACTAATTTAAAATTACAAAACGGTACCTTGAATTCGATTATACTTCAAAAAGATAATCAAATTAGTACCCAAGCAGAACTTTCAAAAGAACTTCAATCTGCTTTAAAAAAAGCTAATAAACAAAAAAAGTTATACCAAATAGGTTCAGCAATAGGAGCAGCAGCTATATTGCTTAATGTAATAGGAAACTAATGATTGACTTTTTTAAAAGATACAGCTTTCCAGCTATAATAGCTATCTCCGCTCTTTCAGTAAGCGTATCGGCTGCATTTTACTCTGTATATGGATTAAGTAAATTATTCGCTGGTGCACAGTTTGAGGTAATAATTATGGCTGGTTCGTTAGAGGTAGCTAAACTAGTTATAGCTTCATTACTTTATCAGTACTGGGATACTATAAATAAACTTCTTAGAACCTATCTAACTATTGCTGCTATAATACTAGTATTAATTACATCAATGGGTATTTATGGTTTCTTATCTGCTGCTTACCAAGACACTTATGCTAATTTATTAGTTAATGAAAATAAAATAGAATTCCTAGAAAACAAAGCTAAATTTTATGAAGACGATATACAAAGATATGATAAAGAACTTGAACAAATTAGTAGTAATATTTCTATTCTTTCTAATGCCAAAGCTTCGTCGATCCAAGTACGAGACACCACGGTATCTGGGGGCGTTAGATCAACCATCTCTACTGCAGAGCTTAGGCTTTCACAAGCCCGTATCGAAGTTGAAGAAGAAAATAGAAAAGCTGTTCAAGAAAAAAGACAAGTAGCAGCTGATAGTTTACAAACATATAAATTAGATATACTAAATTTAAATAATGACTCAGAAACTGTTGGAGAGTTAGGTCCGTTAAAGTATTTATCAGGTTTAACTTCTACCCCTATGGATGTTATTATTAATATACTTTTATTAGTTATCATATTTGTATTTGATCCTCTTGCTATTTCATTAGTTGTAGCAGCAAACTTTGCATTTGATAGAGCTAGACCAAAGAAAAATTTGTATGGAGAAATCGAAGATAGTATTCCTCCTAAAACTCCTACACCCATTATACCTGAAGACTATGATGAAGATAGAATGAATATTATTGGCCAAAATGGTAACGATGGAGATCATTATAGCAAATTAGATTCTACTGAAAAAGCTGTTGCTGACTATGTTAGTAAAAAAGAAGAAAAAACCTTAGGTAAAAAAGTTGTAAGAGTATTACAAAAATCACCAGGCAACTGGAGAGTAATATTTGAAGATGGATCTATAGGTTGGGTTGCGAAAAAAGATCTACACACTAGAGATGACGATAATACTATAAGGTATTTGTAAGTCTGATTTTTTATTCGTATATTGTAATTATATAAACTTAGTTATGAGCGATAGAGAAATAATAAATGCTAAGAATACTCCTTCAGCAAGAGAAATCCTTAAAAAAGAATACCCAACAATTTACAACGGATATCAATCTATAATTGATGAACAGTTTGAACTATTTGCTAAAAAGCATTTAGACTACGGTATGCAAAATGTTAGTGCAGGTACTAATTTAGATACCTTAGATGAAACTGAGTTTGCTATGACCGGTCTATGGTATAGAATATCTGATAAAGTTAACCGTTGGAAGAATATGATTATATCTGGACGTAAAGCTCAGAATGAAACTATTATTGATACTTTTCAAGACATAACTAACTACGGTATTATATCTCAATTAGTTCAAAGAGGTATGTGGAAAAACGATTAGATGCCTCCTAAGAAAATATATCCAGATAGAAAAAAACTTAAAGTAGATCCTTTAGTTAAGACAGTTTGGGAGAGTAAATTAAAACAATCCCCTAAAGCTAATAAACATATATCTTATTCTCAACTGAGTAGCTTTAGTTCATGTCAAAGACAATGGTATCTCCAGTACGTTAAAAAATTAGCTCCATACCAACCTTCTATTCATGCTACTTTTGGTACAGCTATGCATGAAACTATTCAATCATGGTTAGAGGTTCTCTATCATGACAAGGTTAAGACAGCTAATGAAATGGACCTAAAAGGGTTACTATATGAGAATATGATAAGAGCCTATAAAGCTCAAAAAGCTCAAAACGGACATGAGCATTTTTCTAACACTGAGGAGTTAACTATGTTCTGGTTAGACGGAAAACATATATTAAACTTTTTAAAGAAAAAAAGAGGAGGTTACTTTGGTACTAAAGGAGTGTTTTTAGCAGGTATAGAGACGCTCTTATATCAAGAGTTACGCCCTGGTGTTATGTTTAAAGGTTTTATAGATTTAGTTTTTTATGATGCTAGAAGCGATAGATGGAAGATAGTTGATATAAAAACTTCTACCTCCGGTTGGAATAAGTTTGCTAAGACTGACGATAAGAAGATAGCACAGATACTACTCTATAAAGAGTTCTTTTCAAAACAATTTGATATTCCTATAGAAAAAATTGATGTAGAGTATTTTATTGTTAAAAGAAAAGTACCTGTTGAAGCTGATTATGCTGCAATGCAAAAAAGAGTTCAAGAGTTTAGACCTCCATCCGGAAAGATAAAAAGAGGTCAAGCAATATCCTTGATGAATAATTTTATAAACACAGCTGTAGATAAAGATGGCGAGTATATTGATAAAGAGTATCCTACGTCTCCCTCTAAATGGGGCTGCAATTTTTGTGCATTTAAAGAAATGAGAATATGCCCTGATGCTGTTATGTAATCTAGGCCTATTTATATATAAATATATAAAGATATATAGTTATGATAAAGAATGAAAAATTAACTTCGGTTAAAATTACACAACCACTTTTCGACGAGTTTAAAATGGCTTGCCTTCAAGATAACTTTTCTTTTAAAAAGCTTGCAGATCGTGCAATTTTTTTATATCTTACTGATAAGACCTTTAAGGATAAGATCCATAAACAAAATTCAATTAAATTAAAGTCGTAATGGAAAACAAAAATGGTTATTTAAAAAGAGAGGATAGAAAAAAAATCCTACTTCTCTGTGACGATATTAGAATGCATTCTGGTATAGCTACTATGGCTAGAGAAATAGTTATAGGAACTGCTCACCGTTATAATTGGGTACAACTTGGTGCTGCAATTAAACATCCAGATGCTGGTAAGGCATTAGATCTTTCAGCTGATATAAATAAAAAAGCTGGTATAGAAGACTCTAATGTTAAGGTTATACCTAACAATGGATACGGTACTACTACTATTATTAGAAATCTTATTAAAAAAGAGAAACCAGATGCTATTTTTATATTTACTGACCCAAGATATTGGACTTGGTTATTTGATATTGAAAGAGAAATCAGGAATCATATACCTATATGTTATTTAAATATATGGGACGATTATCCAGCTCCTTTATACAATAGAGATTTTTATGACTCTTGTGATTTACTTATGGGGATATCTAAGCAAACTGTTAATATTAATAAGTTAGTATTAGGAGAGAAAGCTAAAAATAAAGTAATTAAATACGTACCCCACGGTATCAACAAAGAGCAATTCTTTCCTATTACTAAAGAGCATGAGCAGTATGAAGGGTTTAGTAAGTTTAAAGAAAATATTTTTAACGGTAAAAAGATAGAGTACGTAGTATTTTTTAACTCTAGAAATATTAGAAGAAAGTCTCCAAGTGACTTAATGTTAGCCTTTAGAATATTCTGTGATAAGATAGGTAAGGATGCAGCTAAGAAATGTGCATTAATATTTCATACTAATCCTATAGATCAAAACGGAACAGATTTAATTGCTACTAAAGAAGCTTTATGTGATCCAGAATATGTTAATATCTTTTTCTCTAAAGATAAATTAAGTACAAGTCAAATGAACTGGTTATATAATCTTGCTGATTTAACAGTTCTTCCTTCTTCTAATGAAGGTTGGGGATTAGCTCTTACTGAATCGATGATGGCTGGTACTATGATATCTGCTACAGTTACTGGAGGTATGCAAGATCAGATGAGATTTGTAAATGAGAAGAGTGAGTGGATAAATTTTGATGCTGACTTTCCTTCTAATCACCAGGGTACTTATAAAGAGTGTGGTGAATGGGCAGTCCCTTTATTTCCTTCAAATATATCATTAGTAGGTTCAGTTCCTACTCCTTATATTTTTGATGATAGATCTGATTTTAGAGATATAGCTAAGGCTATAGAGAAAGTTTACAATATGCCTTCTGAAGAAAGAAAAGAAAAAGGACTAAAAGGAAGAGAATGGGTTACGTCTGAGGAGTCTGGTATGTCAGCTTCTAGTATGTGTAATAATATCATTGACGGAATTGATACTACTCTTAAAACTTTCAAACCTCGTTCTAAATTTGATATTATTAAAATAGAAAAACCTGAACTTAAGTATGTTAAACATAAATATATTTATTAGTTATGAGTAAAAATACATGTATAGTAAGTTGTCCTATTGATACGTATAGTGGTTACGGAGCTAGAGCTAGAGACTTTGTTAAGAGTCTTATACAGTTAAAAGATAGTGAATGGGATATAAAAATATTATCTCAAAGATGGGGTAATACTAGATTTGGTTATTTAGAAGATCATAATGAACATGACCTAAAGAGTAGAGTAATACCTAACCTTAATAGTAAACCAGATATATGGATACAGGTTACAGTCCCAAACGAATTTCAACCGGTAGGTAAGTTTAATATTGGCGTTACAGCCGGAATAGAAACTACTATGTGTCATTCTTCTTGGATAGAAGGTTGTAATAGAATGAACCTAATACTAACTTCTTCAGAACATTCCAAAAAAGTATTTGAGACTACTGCTTTTAGAGTAGAGAATAAACAGACAGGACAGGTACAGAAACAAATTAAGTTAGAAAAACCAGTAGAGGTTTTATTTGAAGGAGCAGATTTATCTAAGTATAAAATTATATCTCAAAAAGATAATACTTTAGACCTTTCTTATATTAAAGAATCATTTTGTTTTCTATTTGTAGGTCATTGGCTCCAAGGAGATTATGGTCAAGATAGAAAAAATGTAGGGTTAATGATAAGAGTGTTTTTAGAAACATTTAAAAATAAACCTAAAGGTAAAAGACCTGCTTTAATATTAAAAACTCAAACTGCTAATAGTTCCATATTAGATAGAGAAGCTATACTTAAAAAGATAGAAAGCATTAGAAAGTTAGTAAAAGGTACACTACCTAACATATATTTAATACACGGTGAAATGGATGATGCTGAAATTAATATGCTATATAATCATCCTAAAGTTAAATCTATGATTAGCTTAACAAGAGGTGAAGGATTTGGTAGACCGTTATTAGAGTTTTCATTAATTAAAAAACCTATTATAGCCTCAGCATGGTCTGGGCATACAGATTTTTTAGATAGAGAACTTTGTTTAATGGTTGGTGGAAAATTAGAAAAGCTTCATCCCAGTGCTGTTATGAAAGATATGTTACTAGAAGAATCAAAATGGTTTACAGCTAACGAAAATGATGCTCATCAAGGATTAAAAGTAGTACATAAGAATTATAAAGATTTATTAGTTAGAGCAAAGAAACAAGGAAGTCAGAATATTAAAAACTTTTCCTTTGATAGTATGACTAAGTTATTAGGAAAGTTAATTGATACTCATATTCCTGAGTTACCTAAACAGGTACAGCTTAATATACCAAATTTAAAATTACCTAAATTAGAAAAATTATAGTTATGGATAATAATCAAGACCAATTAGTAGAAGGTCCATTTGGAAGTAATGCTTGTTATGAGCAAACATTTACTCAAGAAGGTCAAGAGATAAAAACTTGGCTATGTTTTGGAAGCGGATTTACAACTTCTACTTTAATGACAGAAGGCTCTAAAGCAGTAACAGATTTATTAGAAACATCACCAGAGTTATATAAAGACCTTTTACATACAGATAAAGATAAAAGAGTTTGGGCTCCCGCTACAATAACATTACCAGAAAAAGGTATGGTATTTTTAGACGGTAGTAGTAAAGAAAAATGGCAGTGGGCAGCTGTAAAATCAATTCCTATTACTGAAGAGGATAGAAAAGTTAAACAGTTCCCAGCTGATCAAACTCATAAAATGGATATGAAAAATATTAAATACTTTAAGCAAAAAGATTTTATGGATGCTTTAGAAAATATAGGATTCTTTGCAATATGAAAATAAGTTATGCCGTTACTGTTTGTAATGAATTTATAGAAATTCAAAAATTAGTTAACTTCCTTAGAAAAAATAAAAGACAACAAGATGAAGTAGTAATACTTTATGACCAAAAAAATGGAAATGAAGAAATAGCTAGTTGGCTTACTAAACAAAATAAATATCCTAATATTCAGTTTTGGAGAGGATTAGATTTTAATAATCATTTTGCTAATTGGAAGAATAAACTTACAGAATATTGTAATGGAGATTATATATTCCAAATAGATGCAGATGAAATACCTAATGAATCTTTACTTATTAATCTACCTGTTATATTAGAATGTAATCCTAATAATGAAGTTTATTTAGTCCCTAGAGTTAATACAGTAGAAGGATTAACAGATGAGCATATTAAAAAATGGAGATGGAATGTAAATGAAAAAGGTTGGGTTAATTGGCCTGACTACCAATGGAGAGTATGGAAAAATAAACCTGAAATAAAATGGGTAAATAAAGTACATGAAAAATTAGAAGGATTTAAAACATACGCTGCTCTACCTCAAGAGGAAGGATTAGCTTTATACCATCCAAAAGATATAAAACGTCAAGAACAACAAAATAAATATTACGAAACATTAACATGAAAAAAATAACTGTACTTTTTTTCCTATTTTCAACTATATGTTATACTCAATCATATAGAGTAGAGGGACTTAGCATTTCTACAAAAGAAGACATTACTTCTATTTACTTTAAAAACGGAAACTCTGATGGGTTTTACTTAGATGGAGTATTTATGGAATCCTATGGAGTATTAAAACTATCAGTAAACCAATTTAAACAGTTTATTGAAGATACTTTAAAAGCTTCTAAGAAAAGCAGCATTGTAATAGAAAGAGACTTATATACTGTTACTAGGTTTGACTTTTCAGAAGATGAAATATTTTTTAATGTTAAAGATAAAGTCGGTACACTTACAAGTAAGCAATTAAAAGAAATAATTAAACAAAATAATTTATAGTTATGAAGAAAATTTGGTACGCACCTTACAAATTTGAATCCTATGGCGAAGAGGAAATTAAAGCTGTAGAAGAAGCACTCCGAAGTGGATGGCTTGGAGGACAAGGTCCTAAAAGTGTTGAATTCGAAAAAGAAATAGCAAAGAGATTTGGAAAGAAACACGGAGTATTTGTTAACTCTGGCTCATCAGCCTGTTTATTAGCAATAGCAGCTTTAGATTTACCTAAAGGTTCTAAAATTATTACTCCTGCTTGTACTTTTGCTACTACACTTGCTCCTATAATTCAATTAGGATTTGAACCCGTATTTGTAGATGTTGGGTTGACAACTTATCAGGCTGAAATAGATCAAGTAGTAGAAGCTGTTACTGATGATGTTAAAGCTATTATGCTTCCTAACTTAATAGGTAATAAACCAGACTGGGATAAACTTAAGCTTTATTTAGAAGAAAAAGGTAGAGGAGATATATTCTTAATAGAAGATTCTGCTGATACTATTACTAAAACTCCAGTTACAGATGTAGCTACTACTAGTTTCTATGCTTCACACGTTATTACCGCAGGAGGTGTTGGAGGAATGGTTATGTATAACGATGAAAAACACGTTACTAAATGTCTTCAATATAGAGATTGGGGTAGATTAGGAGACGACTCGGAAATTATGGATGACAGATTTAATCATTCAGTAGACGGAATAGCGTACGATCATAAATTCTTATACTCAGTATTAGGTTATCATATGAAGGCTTGTGAGATGAACGCTGCATTTGGATTAGTTCAGTTAGAGAGATTTAAGAAGTTTTCTAATATTAGAAGAGAGAACTTTGAAAGATATTTAGAGCTATTAGATGGAGTAGGAGATTTAATCCTACCAGATGATAGTATCAAACCTAATTGGTTAGCAATTCCACTACAAACAGAAAAAAGATTTGAATTACTTTCTTTCTTAGAAGATAATAATGTTCAGACAAGAGTTACGTTTGCCGGTAACGTTACAAGACATCCAGTTTATAGAGAGTACCTTCAAGAGTTTAAAAACTCAGATATTATTATGAAGAACGGTTTCCTACTAGGAGCTCATCATGGTATGACTATTGAAGATGTAGACCATGTATGTGGATTAATAAAAGTATTTTTTAATAAGTAATGGTACTTATTCTAGGTGATGGCATTCTTGGAAGAGAACTAAGTAATCAAACAGGATGGACTATAGCTTCTAGAAAGTTAGGTAACCTAGATATAGAAAATTATAAAGAACTAATAACTTTAGCTTACGACTACAATATTATTATTAACTGTATTGCTCATACTGATTCTTATTCAAAAAATAAGCAACCTCACTGGAATGTAAATTATAAGTTTGCTGCAATGCTCAGTGATTTTTGTAACGCAAAAAATAAAAAGCTAGTACATATCTCAACTGAGTATGTTTACGCTAATAACTTAGTTCCTCCTTCAGAGGATGATCTACCACTCCCAGATAATACTTGGTATGCCTATACTAAGTTACTTGCAGATGAGTATATACAGTTAAATAATAATGATTATCTTATCTGTAGAGAGCTCCACAAACCAGAAGAGTTTAATCATGCTGAGGTTTGGGATGTAAGAACATCTGGTGATAAGGTATCAAAGATAGCAAACCTAATTATAGAGTTAGTAATGAATGATGCCTGTGGAGTTTATAATGTAGGTACAGGAGATAAAAACTTAAAAGATTTAAACCCAGAAGGTAAATTAATTACAGCTCCAACTTATGTACCTAAAGATACTAGAATGAATTTAGATAAACTAAATAATTTTTTACATGGATAAGTCAATCGTATTTTTTTCTCAAATGGGGTTTAATGGTAAGGTTCCTAGAACTCATACTAATATGAGAGTAGAGTTTGCTCAAATGTGTACTCTACAAGCTGATCATTATAACTTATTTTCTATTAATTCTATAGATAAAATATACGATATAGCTGTATTATTGATACCTAAGACAGGTATAGATAGAGATAGATTAGAAGGAATAGATATAGTTAGTGAAGCTAGAAAAAAAGCTAAAAAAGTAATGTTTATGCAAGAAGGTCCTAGTTGGATATTTCAAGATATGACTGTAGAGCAGCAAGTATGGCATTATAACTTACTATCTAAGGTAGATGGTATACTTACCGAAAACAAAACAGATATAAAATACTTTAAAGGAATAAACTCTAAAATACCAGTAAGTGATATAACTTCCTTAATGATTACAGATTTAGTTGAAGAAGCATTAAATATTGAAAAGCAAGATAAAGTTATTATTGGAGGTAATTTTACAAGATGGTATGGAGGATTTGATAGTTTTGTAGCAGCTAGACATTTTGGTATTCCTATATGGGCACCTTCTATGGGAAGGAGACAGCCTAATGAAGAAGTACTAGTTAAACACTTACCTTATATGGAATGGAAAGACTGGGTATATAAACTAGCTGAATTTAAATATGCTATACATTTAATGCCAACTATTGCAGCAGGTACGTTTGCTATGAATTGTGGATTTTTAGGTATACCATGTATTGGTTATGGTGAATTAGATACTCAACAAAATATTCATCCTGATCTTTGTGTTGGAATGAACGATTTAGAAACAGCTATAGAATTAGTTAATATGTTAAAAGAGGATAAAGACTTTTATAATGAATGCAGTGAAAAAGCTCAATTAAATTATAAAAAATATCATAGTGAAGAAGCAGTAAATAAGTACTTAACAGATTTTTTTAATACTCTATGAATTTAGATGTAGTTATTCCAATCGACGATACTCATCCTGAAATAGGATGGGGAGTAAAAGAAGACAAATGTACTGATTACTTGATAAAACTAAATCAGGAATTCGGATGTAAGTTTGTACAGTTTATACCTTCTAATTATCATCGTAAATTTTCTTTATCTGAAAATAAGAGTTGGATAGATTACTGGAAGCAGTTTGATTGGGTTGAGTTAGCAGCTCATGGTCATTTTCATGACAGAGTAAATCCTTCTCCTAGCTGCCGAGAATGTGAATTCATTGAGCTAGATTATAAATCAGCTAAAGATAGGATAGAGCAAAGTTTAGAAGAGTGGGATAAAGTTAACCATAGACCTAAGGGATGGAGAATGCCTGGCTGGGTTGCTTCTCAAGGTGCTTTTGATGCTGTAACTGAATACTTTGATTATGTAGCTATTCACGGTAACTTGAACGATAATATAAAGTTAAATTCAATAAGGGTGTTTAAAGGAGAAAATCCTATTCATAATGCTTCTACATTAAGTATAGATGGAAATAATTTATATTTTCAATCTCATATAGCCGGTAAGTATAATCAAAATAATTGGGATGAGCAAAACTATCAATACTTTAGATCAGTTTTGAATGCTTTGTTGGATCAAGGACATATTTTAAACTATAAAACTTTTTCTGATTTATGTTAAAGATTCAGTTTATTATACTTGGCTGGCATTATAATCCTAAATCATACCAGGAAGGGTTGCTAGAATTAATTAAGAGTAATCCTGAAATAGATATAAAGGTATACTTTGTATGTAAAAAAGCACCTCCTCAATTTATTAAAGACAATTTTGACTATGCTGAATATGAAAATGTAGGGATAGAATGGAAAGGATATACAGACGGGTTTTTCGATTTAGACCCTGATGACGATACTATATGTTTTTTTACTCATGACGACATTGAAGTTTTAGATTGGAACTTTTTACCTATAGTGATAGATAAATTAAACTCAGGATATAAGCTAATGGGAAATGGAAGTAATCCATCTTTTTATTTAGATCCTGATGCTATTATAACTCCTAACAATACTGATGAACCTTTCCCTTTTGGGAGCAAGTATACTTGGAAAGAAGTTGCAGTTAATAAAGAGTTTTTTACCGAACCGGGATATTGTAAAAATTTAAGAGCAAGTTTTATGGCTATGAAAGCTAAAACTTTTAGAGAAATGAAAGGTTTTGAATGGTTAGCAGATCCTTACGATGGTGCAAGCGGGAATTTACTTTGGGCTAATATATGTGTGAACTTAAATGGGTATAAACAGACTAAACTAAATGGAGCAGAAAATATAGGATGGTTAGCTGATACTTATGCTATTAGTCCTTACATAAACGAATTAGAAAGAGGTAAGTAATGTTAGATGTTATAGTTACCTGTTACGACGTAGAAGAGTTAATCACTCAGTATCATATATTCAAAGATGTAGAGCTACCTTATAAATTTCATTACATAACTAATAATGAAAATAAAGAAAGGATAAAGCAAATAAAAGAAGAGACTAACCTTTCAATATATTGGCTGGATAACAACCCAGGCAAGCACATGGGTGCCTTATATCTAGCATCAGCTGGAAGGGATTTAATTACTCAACCTTTTGTTTTACATTATCATGCAGATATGATATTTGAACAACCATCTCTTATGAAAGATATGTTTGAAGATTTTAAAAATTCTAATTGTAAAGTTGGAGGAATTCCTAGACAGTGGTGCTTTGATAATGAAGGTATTTTCAACGACAATAAAAGTTTACCTTACCGTAGTGAGCTATTCTTTATGACATCAGAATTATACCTAGAGGTATTTGATTTAACTAATTTTGAAAAGTACAAACAGAAATGTTTAGAGAACAAACATCCTTCATTACATTTCGAACCTTATACTTATGCAGGATTAGAGTTAAATAAAGTTGACTTTCTGCAAGAAATTTACTATCTTGAAGAAGTAAAACGTATGAAAGAGCTATATGGCAACGCTATTCTCTACTACGATACAACGTTTGAAAAAACTAAAATCAGAAGATTAAAATGAAAATAATTGTTACAGGAGGAGCAGGATTTGTAGGAACAAATCTAATTATTAGACTTCTTAGAGAAGGTCATCAAGTAGTTAGTATAGATAACTACCATACTGGATTAAAAGAGAATCATATTGAAGGATGTGAATACCTTAATTATGATATTAGAAACATAAAAGACTATTCCTGGTTAGAACCAAATCTAGTATTTCATATGGCTGCTATTGCTAGGATTCAACCTTCATTTAAAAATCCAATTGATTACTTTACTACAAACGCGAACGGAAGTTTAAATTTAATTGATTGGTGTGCAAAAAATAACGTACCTATAGTTTACGCAGGATCGTCTTCTAAACATAGTGGTAGATTTAAAAACCCTTATACTTTTTCTAAGGATGTAGGAGAGGATATTGTAGAACTTTATCAAAAGCATTACGGTTTAAAAGCCTCTATTGCTAGATTCTATAACGTTTATGGTCCCTATCAATTAGAAGTAGGAGGGTACTGTACTGTTATCGGTATTTGGTTAAAAGCTTTTAGAGATAATAAAACTCTTTTAGTTACAGGAGATGGTAATCAAAGAAGAGACTTTACTCATATAGATGATATAGTTTCTGCACTCTATAAAATAGGTGAGCAAAAAGCTTGGGGGTATGAGTTTGAGTTAGGAAGAGGAGAGAACTATTCTATAAATGAATTAATTAGAATGATAGGAGTAGACTTTAAATACGTACCGGCTAGACCTGGTGAAGCTAGAAATACTCTTAACACAGATACTACTGCTGAAGAAGTATTAGGATGGAAAGCAACTATTAATATTCAAGATTATATAGAAAATGAATTTAAATAAAATTACATTTGTTATACCCTCTAGAAATAATCTAGAGTTTTTACAACTAGCTTATAAATCCATTAGAGATTTAGAAACTAAGCATGAAATATTAGTTCTTAATGATGCCTCAACAGACGGTACTCAAGATTGGATTGATGCTCAAGATGATTTGGATCTTATTACTTTTCATAACCCAGGACCAGATAGGATAGGAATCGTTGGTATGTTTGATAGAGGAATAGAAATGGCACGTACAGATATAATTTGTGCTTTCCATTCCGATATGGTTGTATGTAGAGATTACGATAAAAATATTCTTAAGCATTTAGAAAGAGGTAAAGTAGTTTCCGGAACTAGAGTTGAACCACCATTACATCCTGATGGACCAGAAAAGATTCTTCGTAACTACGGTATAGAAGTAGATGAATTTAATATTGATGCTTGGTATGAAGGAAGCGATAAATTAAAAGAGGATAAGACTACTGAAGGTATTTTTGCTCCATGGTGTATGTATAAAGAAGATTTTTTAGCTGTAGGAGGACATGATGAATTATTTGCTCCTCAATCTAAAGAAGACTCGGACTTGTTTAATCGATTCCAACTTAATGGGTATAAATTCATCCAACCATGGGATGCATTAGTATACCACTTTACTTCTAGAGGATCTAGATTTAATAAACATTCAGGAGGAGCTGCTGGCAAAAACAGCCAAGAATGGATACAGACTACTACTAAGAACGGACGTAACTTTATTCGTAAATGGGGACATTTTGTATTACACGACTCTCTTATGAAACCTATAATACCTAATAAGTACAATATAGGTTTATGGATAGATGAATGCACTCCTGAACTTTTAGAAGCTTTAGAACCATGGGCAGATAATATTAACTTAACAGATACTCCAGACGAAATATTAGAAAACTATATTAATAAAGAACAACCTAATACAATTGTACCTTTAAAGGATAAGTTTAATACATTTAAACAGGTAGATATTTTTATTAGAATTAAATCAAAAACTTTTACTAAGGAAGACTATAATATTATTCAGCAATTATCACAAATTCTAGATAACAATGGTGAAGTAGGAGAATTCAAATTAGGAAATCTATTTATTAATATAAAAAAATTAAAGTCATATACTAACGATTTACTTAAACTATGAAAAAATACATTATAGAGTTTACTCACGCAAACGGAATTAAAGAAGAAGTAGAACTTACAACTGATAGAATTGAATGGTCAATTGAGCAATGGTGTAGGAACAGACATATTGTAGATCATAAGATTATTAGTGAAGGTTCTTCTAATAGTAAACAAATGTTATTTGGGTAGCTATTTATTTGTATACTACAATATTATTTCGTATATTTAAATTATGGACAAACTTAAAGAAATAGTAAAACAAGTAATATCAGAAGCAGCAAAAATAAACTTTGCTGGACATACTTTTTTACTTAAAATAGACACAAACGAGGATCCACAGAAAAAAGGTGTTAAGGTACAGTTTATACCCACAAAATTTGGATCAATTTCTTCTACTGAACAAAACGATATCGCAATCGAATTAGAATCTAGATTAGAATCTGGATTAAGTGAATATGAATTAAAGGTAGAAAGAGACAGAAATCTTAAAGACAAAACTATAATTGGATTTTTTATCTATATAGAATATTTTGATAGGATTATACGAAAAGCTCTTTCAAAACAGAATCCTAATTCTGAACCCAGCGACGATATCGAATAATTTACTCTAGGTTAGAGCAAATGAAAAACCCAATTAAAGTACTTAGAAAGACTTTATTCGCAATTCATCCTATCTCTTATAGAATTGCGACTAAAGGATTAGATAGAAAATCTATGGATAGAATGATTTTTATAAAAGTAATAGATGCTCTAAAGGAAATAGATGATAGAAGAGATTTCCTTCAAAGCGAAATAGGAATTGACGTTACGGCATACGAAGATAAATTCTTTAATATTATAGAAAATCTATTTAAACTTTGCTTTAATAAGGAACAATTAGATTTAATACAGATGTACCTATATCAACTTCACCCTGATAAGGAATGGGACGGTACTATTACTATTAAAATGAATAAAAAAGAGAAGATAGTACCTTTTAAATCATCTAATGATGTATGGAAAGTAATTACTAAATTTAATAGTTAAAAGTTGCCTCCCCGAACTTTTATTCGTATCTTTATGTATTGTTTAATTAAAAAGGTTATATTATATGCAAAAACTACAGATGACTAATTGTCCTTCATGTCTAGAGGACGTTTTACCCGTATTAAGAAAGGAATTAGGTTACCACGTATGTGTTAACTGTTCTACTGTTAAACCTAAAGTAGGAGTAACTACTGTTGAAGGTACAGGTGATCATACTTATAATGATATTATAATTATGGAACAAGATCAATACATTTCTATTAAAAAGAAGGAAGCTGAATTAACAGGTAAGTCAGTTCATATTGAAATGTTAGATTTAGATAAGGATGAAGCAGCTATTTCTCAATCAGTTAAGGAAGAGGTAAGTAAGGTTCTTAGTGAAGATTTTAAGGAATCTGAACAAGATATGTTTGATCCTAATAAAGAAATGGAAGGTATAGAAGGTATAGATTACTAATGGCAAGACCCTCTAAAATATTAACTAAAGAAGATATTCTTCGAGCTCAAAAAGTAACTCGTTCAAACTTAGCAGCTGCAAGGTACTTACATGTCTCTTATAACCACTATAAGAAGTACGCTAAAATGTATAAGAATGATGATGGAGTTACTTTATTAGAAGTTCATATGAATCAAGCAGGTGAAGGAATTCCTAAATTTGCTGTTTCAGGTAATAAAGAAATACCTCTTTTAGATTTATTAGAAGGAAGGGTTCCTATTGAGCATTTTGATCCTAGAAAGATAAAAGCTAGATTACTGAGTGAAGGTAAGTTAGTTGAAGTTTGTGCTAAGTGTGGATTTGCTGAAAGAAGAGTGACTGACCAGAAGATACCGGTTATACTTAACTTTAAAGACGGCAATAAAAAAAATTGGCACTTAGAAAATTTAGAGTTTCTCTGCTACAATCATTCCTTTCTTTATGCAGCTTCTCCTATAGATGAGAAACGTGCAGAGGCAATGGAAGATTACGTGAGAACAAAAGATGATGAGCCTGATTGGGACTTAGATGAACATCATATTGAACATTTAAAAGAACTAGGATTATACGAAGAAGATTCTAATCCTGGAGATGAATTTATATCACATTTATAACTATTTATAAGCTAATTATTAACTTAAACATGGAACAACAAAACGGTAATACTCAACTAAACTCTGAAAGAGATAACTTTAATAATAGAGTTCAGTTAAAGAAGTTTCTTGGTAATGCTACTAGGGTACAGCTTAACAAAAAGAGAAGGTATAGAACTATATAATTATATATGTCTAAAAAACAACCTAAAGGTAAATTTTCCACTTGGAAAAAAAGAAAGCCGCTCGAAAGACAAGTAGCGGATAAATTAGTTAAAACTCATGAGAGAAATGAGAAACTAAAAGATAAGAATATCAACACATCATTCTTAGATTTATTTTAATCAAAAACTTAAATATGAAAAAATTAGAAAACATAGAATTCGTTCTGGGCTTTGCATTTGTTTTATTTAGTTTTATGCTTGCATCGTTCGGCTATATGGCTTACCATAATATAGAAAAGATATCTGAAATAGAAGCTAAAGAGGTAGTTACTATTCCAATAGAAATAGAAGCAGTTATGATAGATGAGATTCCTAACCTAGATAGTTTTTTAAATGATTTAGGACATAGAGAATCAAGTAATAGATATGACGTAGTAAATCAATATGGGTATATGGGAAAGTACCAGTTTGGTAGTAGTACTCTTAAAGGATTAGGTTACAATATAAGTAGAGCCGAATTCTTAAACTCTCCAGACATTCAAGAAGAAGCTATAGTCAAACTTCTTAAAGCTAATAAGAAAGTTCTTAAAAGACAAATAAAAAAATATGATAGACAGTTAGTAAACGGAATATTAGTTACTGAGTCTGGATTATTAGCTGCAGCTCATCTAGTAGGACCAGGAAGCGTAAAGAAATGGGTTAGAAATGGTACAATGTTTGAAGATGGAAACAGAGTAAAATTAACTGAATACATTAAAACATTCAATGGGTATCAGTTGGATATTTGATAGTATTTTCTTATATTTAGATAATATAACGGGGTAGAGCAGTAGGTAGCTCGTTTTGACTTAACCTGGAGCGTAGTAATTCTTAAACGTAAAGTATTACTTGTAATAATCGATCGTAAAAAGCAAAAGGGTCAAAGAGGTCGAGGGTTCGAGTCCCTCCCCCGATACTAGAAATAAAGGTTATGGCAGAAAAAAAAGGACATTTAGAAAAATTAGTATACGATTTTCCTACTGAGGCAGTATTGGAAGTCGAAATCAAAGGTAAATGGTATAGAGTAACTTCTAGAGAGTTTAGATCATTTGATAGTAAAAGAAGATATTCTAAACCTGAGTATCAACCTAAGCAAGGTCAAACTGACTTAGAAAATATTCCTTTTATTACTTATGAGTATGACGGTCCTTTGTATATGTATGGGACTAATAAGGCAGTATACAAAACGTTTAATGAAAAAATGGTTAATAGTCCTTACTATGAAACTATGATGGAACAGTCACAAAGCAGAGAATAGTATGAAGCTACATTTTAACAGTACAAAAGAGTTTGAACAACTTTTCAAGAATAAGTCTACTAAGGTAACTAATCAAATAGTTTCCGGAATAGAAAAAGCAATGATAGGAGGACATAAGTCTGCTGTATTATTTGAAATTACTTTTGAAGATTTTGATAGAGTTTTTGAAATATCTCTTCCTTTTTCTCAATGGGAAGTATCTTTAACTAGCTGTTTGGATCATTATCATGAATTAAATATGTCTGATGAAGCAATAGATACATGGAAGCTATTAGAAGCAGTTAAAGTTTGGTAATGAACACTCAAATAATAGAATTTAACGGCATCATGTATCAACTTGTTAGAAAAATTAAAGTAGAACAAGTTAATGGTAACATGGTAGGTTTAAAAGCTTGGAGAGATTATCTACACTGTGATCATGTATTGAGACATAATGAATGGTTTTTGATAGTTAGGTTTATAGATGATATTGAGTATGAAAATATATAGTAAAATAGTTGCGTAACTGAACTATTATTCTTATATTTATAGTATAAATAATTTAAAAAAAATAAAGGTTATGGCAGACATTCTTATGAATTTCCAAAATGGTTTAGATTCTTACCTTACAAAGGATCAAATTAACACTCAGGCTCCTTTAGTATTCGCTAAAGCTCCTACTAATCCTGACGTTACTAATAAGTATTTATTCGTTAATACAGAAACTATCATTGACGATTTAGCTAAACTTAACTGGTTTCCAGTAGAGGCAGCTCAAAGAAAATCTAGAAAAGCTGAAGGTACTATCTTTAGTAAGCATATGGTTGCTTTTCAGAATCCAGATATCAAGATTACCTCTAAGGACGGTGATGATGCTTATCCTAGAATTTTATTGACTAACTCTCATGACGGTATGCAAGCGTTTAAATTTAGCGTTGGTATTTTTAGATTAGTTTGTTCTAATGGATTAGTAGTTGCTGATGAGCAGTTTAGTGACTTTAAAATTAAGCACAAAGGTTATTCGTTTGAAGAGCTTAGAAACGTTGTAAAGCAGGCAGTTAATGATCTTCCTAAAAGAGTTGAGGTTATGAACGATATGAAAAATAGAATTTTAACTGAAGATGAAAAAAGAAAGATGGCTTTAGATGCTATGTTAATTAGAGCTGGAGTTGATACTTTAGATTATGATGAGGAAACTATCGATGATATCCTAGAACCTAAAAGAGAGGCTGATAAAGGAGATGATTTATGGAGAGTATTTAACGTAATACAAGAGAAGATTACTCAAGGAGACTTTCATGCTGCTTTGACTGGAGCTAAAGTTAGAAAAGTTAGAAAGATTAAATCGTTTGAAAAAGATCTTAAAGTTAATAAAGAATTATTTAAATTAGCAACAGCATTAGTATGATAGAAGTTATTAAACATGTATTAGGTATTTGTGGCGACCATTGGCATCCAAACATTTGGACTGCCATGGCCGGCTCACCGATGGTATTAGCTACAGTTCACTATATAAAGTGTAAATGTGGAGGATGGTTTCAACATAAAAAAGGATGTGATCATGATTTGTATTAAATGTCAGGAGAAAATTAACCCATTAAGAGTTAAGGCTCTCCCAGGTACTAAGACTTGTGTTAATTGTTCTAGTACTTCTAGATGGTATGTTAGAAATATTATTTCCGGAAAGACTACTTATGCAGAAACAGAAGTAATAAAAGATCCTGAAACCGCTAAAACTATCTCATCTATGGATAGAAGGATAGGATGGGGATCAAATTTAAATAAAGTTAGAAGATAAAATTAAAAATTAAAATATGAAAAATACATACTACGTCCATACTACAAAAATAAATGCTAGAATTGCTGATACTGTATTAGATGGGCAACATATAATCGTAGATGGTTATACTTATGAAAAAGTTTCTAAAAGACCAGTAGGTAAATTAATAACTAGAAGATTTTCAGCTATCAATAGTGATGAGAAATTAATTTTATTTTAATGTCTAAAACCGAACAACTTCTTTTAGGTGTATTCTTTTTTATAATAGGACATGTACTCGTTTGGTTTCAATTAAACGGTCAGTTCCTTTGGGAATCATTTAGAAAAAATGAACTTTTAGTAGCCTCGGGTGGATTATTTATTTCTTTTTTTTACCTTTGGGCTACTAAGAATACTGTTGAGTCTTTTAACGGGCTATTATGGCCTGCTAGATTTATAGGTTTTGCTATTGGTATAGCAGTTTATGCTATATTTGTAGGTATATTTTTTAAAGAAGGTATTAATATTAAAACTTTTATTAGTTTAGTACTTTGCTTTGCATTATTAGCAATACAAATGTTCTGGAAGTAAGATGAGAAAGTGTAACGTATGTAAGGAAAAGCGACCAGATTGGTTTTATAAATCAAAGTATAAAAAGACTTGCCGTAAATGTGAGTATAGATGGTATAGGGGTATTATGAGATTAATGGTGAGAGAAAGAAGATTAACTCCTATCGAAAGATTATCTTCTAGAATAGGTTATATGGGAGCTGGTTTTCTGGTAGCAGCACAATGGACTATCTCTCCTCCTTTATATATTTGCGGATTTATATGTGTTATGGTACAGACAGCAGTAAGAAAACAATGGAACTTAGTTCTTTTACAGCTTAATGGAATAATAGCTTGGACATTACATCTTTTATCAAGTTAAAGTTGCCTCCCCGAGATATTCTTCTTATATTAAGGTATAATTAAAAAGATAAAAATAAAGGTTATGACAAAGATTAAAGATTTAAAAGTAAACGACGTTTTCTACATGGAAGGATTAACTCCTTCTGGTAAGGTAAAAGAATCATTAGCTAAGTTAATTAGGTATGAAGGTATGGATAAGTATATTATCGAAACTGGAGGTATTACTATGATAGCTTATGGTGACGATAAGGTTAGAAAAACGATGGGGATTAACGATATTCAAGGTTTAATTAGATAATATGCAGTTAGAAGAGATAAAAGTATTAGCTCAAAAGTATTTAGATAACTGTATAGATAAGTACGGCTTGAGTAAATTTAAGGAATGTTCTCCATATTTAGAATTCGAAAGATCTATTTATGCTAGATTATCTGGAGAAGAAGGAATGGAAGGAGAGCAGATGCCTGATGCAGAATACGATAGGATTACTAACTCTATAGTAGTTTACTATCCTAAAGTAGAAAACGAACAACATTTAGCTGAAATAATCGTTCACGAATATCAGCACTACTTGCAGTCTCCTACATGGATGGCTAGATATTATCAGATGGGGTATAGATATGATAACCATCCATATGAGGTTGCTGCTAATAACGAAGAAAAGAATTGGTTATGTATAGCTTAGATTTACATGGGTTATCACATATAATGGCAAAAGAAGAAGTAGAAGAGACTTTACTTTCAGCTTCAGCCTTAGGTTCTTTTGATATAGAAGTCATTACTGGAAATAGTAAAGCTATGAGAAATATAGTTATTGATATATGTTCAGAAAATGATTTTGATTACTATGTTCCTTCTGATAATTTAGGAACAGTAGTAGTAACTTATACAAATTTATAGTCTCTTAGCTCAATTGGATAGAGCACCTGACTACGAATCAGGAGGTTGTAGGTTCGACTCCTACAGGGACTACTTTAAAAATTAATTTATGGCACTTTGGGAAGTTTATAACGGTAAGAAAAAAGTTTTAATGTACTCGGAAGGAGCGTTAAGTATTCCTAATCCTCCTTCTTACTTACAGGTACAGAGATTTTTTTATAAAGTACCTTACTCTAATATTGGCAAAGGAGGTTTTATGATCAAGGATGGGAAAAAGATTCATACCCCTACTTGGATGGAAGTTCATCCTGAAACTACTTATGAGGATATCATAGTAGAAAAGAAACCATTTGAAGAGTTATTTGTTGAACCGGAAAAATGGACTTTTGAGAGTGCTAGTTCGGATAAAACTTATACAGTTAAAAAGAATAAACATGGTAAGTTGAGTTGTGACTGTTGGGGTTATATAGCTCATAAAAGATGTAAACATATTAAAGAAGTAGAAAAGTTATGTGGTATATCATAATAGGACTTTGTTGGACCGGATGGTTAGAGTGGTTTAGTACTAATGAACTTGAATATCCTTATAACATGCAATGGACTTTTAAAGAAAGGTTTTTCCATATCTTTTTATGGCCAATTTCATTAACAGTATTTTTATATAACTTATAGTTTGAAATTTATTAAAAAGTAATATGAAAACTAAATCACAGATAGAAGAAGAAAAAATAACACCAGGTATTATAGGATGTATGATTCCTTTATTGTTGTTGGGATGTTTATTTGTTTATCTATTTGTTAAGATTGTAACCGAATAGTAATATGAGAGAATATACACCAATAGCAGTAGCATATAGAAAGAAATCAGGTTCTAAAGTTTGGGTTAAAGAGTTCAAAGATATTAGATGCCCTGATAATTTAATTACTAAAAGAGGAACTAAACTTCCGGAAGGGTGTGAAATAGTGGCACTAGGAGTAGGAAGTAAATTTTATAAACATTATAAACAGAAATATGAAAAATAGAGAACCAGTCATTACCGAAGCTTATAACAAAGGAATTAAAATTATCGAGAGCTGTAAGAATATTCCACAGCTTAGAGCTGCTAAAAGGTATAATAAGTCTTTTTTAAATTACTTCTTAAACAAGCATCAGAACTCTTACTTAACTGATACCTGTAAAACTTTATACTTAGAATTGTATTTAACATACGAAAAAAAGTATGAAACTTTATGTGATTAAAGTTGCTAGTCCGAGATATTATTCATATATTTAGGTATATTAAAATTAAGGTTATGAAAATTATAGATGGAATGGTATGGTGTAACGAAATAGATAAATGGGTTACAGTAGAAGAATACAATAAAGAATATAATACTAATTTAAAATAAAGGTTATGAAACGATATGTTGTAAAAGTAGATACTTATGTATATGCTGAAAATGATTATATGGCTAAGAAAGAAGCTGCTAAAGTTAAACTAGCTATGGAAAATGTTAAAAGTACTGATTCGGTTAATATAGAAGAGATAGGTGAACAGCCTTTTGCTTCTATGAATTATAGAAAACTGGATAATACTCAGTATATACCTAAAGGTGAAAAAGATATACCTCTCCCCTTTTAGTAACTTTTTCCAAAAATAAACATGGAAATAGTTGCTAGTCTGAGATCTTCTTCTTATATTTAAGTATAATTAAAAAGATAAAATAAAGGTTATGAACAATAAATCAATTTTCGAAACTCTTGCAGCTAAAGAGTCTAAACTAGAAGCTAAATTAGAAAAATTAAGAAATAAGAATCACGAAGCTAGTGATAATAAGTCTAAAGCTTTAAATGAAGTTCTTAAATCGTACTTCTCTTCTATTGAAACTAGCTTAGAAGATATGAGATTTCAAGCTACTTATGGAACATCTATGGAGATTACTGCTAGAGGTGATGAGTATGAAAAAGAAGTATGGTCAGAAGAGAAAGACGACTATGTTACTAAGAAGTTTTTTAGAACTAAAGAAGTAGCTACTATTAAAGTTCAAGAGTATAGTAGATGGGATAATGATACTAAAGAAGCTCAATTTACTGATATGGGTATTAGTACCTACTCTACTTCTGATTACTTCTCAGATTTTAATAATGAGAGACTTAGATTATCCGGTGAGTATGCTATGATAATTCAAGATCATAAAGATGATATTCTTGCTGAGATGAATAAAGTATGGGAAGATCATAATGAGATTACCAGCAAGACTCAGGAGGCTGTTAATAAAGTTAATAATGAGATTAGAGATATTCAGGAACAAAGAAAAGCTTTTAGAAATGATATTATTATCGATGATCTTAAAGCTGGTATCAAGATATTAGATGATAAAACTGCTTATATTCAAGAAAGATTTGATTTTGGAGTAAGTAATATCGTTGAAGCTAAGATTACTAGAATGTCATATTCAGGTAAGTCTGCTGACTTAGAAGTTAAAACTAAAGGTAGAAGATGGGATAATGATACTGATGCTTATGTAGATACTATCTATGATAGAAAGTTAACTAAGGTAAGAGTTCAAAATATACTTGATTCTTTCGTTACTAACTACAATGGATTAACTTGGGAAAGAGTATAACAAATAGTTGCTTTTCTGGAATATTATTCATATATTAAGGTATAATTAAAAAATTAAAAATAAAGGTTATGGGATATTTAAACGTAAATTCAAATTATTCAGCTACAGATTGTGAACTAGCTAAATCGGAACGTAATGATTGTGTTGTAAGAAGTCTTGCTTCTGCTACAGGAATCAGTTATAGATCTGCTCATCAGTATTGTAAAGATGAGTTAGGTAGAAAATTTAAGAAAGGTACTAACTCTCAAACTATGTCTAATAAGTTTGCTAAGGCAGAAAGAAAAGGACTTAAGATTGATAATAAGGAGTTTAGTATTACAAAGCTTGGTAAAACTGATATCAAAAATAGATATAAGCTTAAAGGAGAAGAGATTTGGAGAAAGAAAACGTTAAAAAGCTTTATGGAATCTCATCCTAAAGGATCATTTATGGTGATGGTTGCCAAGCATGCTTTGACTGTTAAGGATGGAGAGTTATTGGATTGGGATAATAATAGATTCGAACCTACTAGAAAGGTTATGGATGCTTATAAGATTGAAAGAAAAGATAATCAAGCAGTTCAATTAGAATTATTCTAGTGATGGCGAGGAGGGCGAGGGGGCGTTTCTCTCTCGTCCGCCGAAGGCGCCACGCGCGAATTTAAATATAGTTATATGAAAAATAAAGGTAAAAGAGTTAATATTCTACAAGGTAGAACAAAGGAATGGGGTGAAGTAAAGCCTCGACAGTATAGATCTAATCAAGGAAGAAGTCCTAAGAAAGAAGCAGAGACTATGAAAGTAATAGCAGCATCACTAGCTATGACAGTATTATTTTCTATAGTATATGGAGTAATCCAGCTTATAGGCTAAAAGATATAAAATATTTTAAATAAGGTTATGAATTATAAACAAAGATTGAATAAGTACAAGAAAGAATTGAGGGGGTGGGGGGTTGATCTCTCTCCAACGAAGTTGTCACGCGCGGATTTCACTAACGTTCATCCGTCCATCCCTATTCAACCTAAGAATTTATGCCACTATAGCGGGTTACGTAGTACTGCCGATTATATGGAATAATGTCTGAGAGGTAGTGTACGGCTGAGGCTACACATAGATACTAAATTGAATAGATAATACCGTAGAGAAGAGCTTACATATATAGATCCATAGGAGACTAACCCTTAATACTATTGAAGCCTATTAATAATATCGAGTGTTTATATATTCATATAAAGCTATATTGATATACTTATATAATTATATAGGTTGTGTAGAATGATGATAGGATGGTGTGTGGAGGATGTATAAGGAACATCAGTCGTGTGTGTCCCCCTTCCAAAAAACTCTCTATATAAACAAAAATAACCAGTGAAATAGTTGCTTATTCGAGATATTCTTCTTATATTAAGGTAAATTAAAACGGTTATAGATATGAATACAATAGACTTAGTTAACGATTTAAACGTACAAATGACAGAGTTTATACCTTCAAAGGTTATAAATAAGATGTCCTTCCTACACCAATTGCAATGTATAGAGTGGCATTATAAGGCCGGAGTGTTAAAAGAAGAGCATAGATTGACTAATGTATCTCAGTATAACAATATAATATCTACATATGAAGCTTAATAAGAAAGATATATTATATATAATGGCCTCTATTGTAGTCATAGGCCTTGTGGGTTTTATAGTAGTACATATAGTAGAGGTGCTGGTATATACTCTATGGTTATTACTCACCTACCCCCTATATAGTATTGTAGTTTCTACCCTCCTACTTGCTCTATCCTTCCTCATACCGAGTAAGTTAAAGATATAGTTGTTAAAGTAGAAATTAGTTTGTCTTGAATCTCCTTCCGGAAACTCTTTAAGCCGGCCGGCCGATTGCCTGTATGGTGCTATAACGGTGATATAACACTGACAGTATAGTTCCCTAACGGGTTGGTAGCCTGCGTGATTTTGCCATACTAGTTTGCATAAATCTGCTAGATTTCATGATATAGGTTATATATAAATATATATAGATATATTATAGTATGTTAGTATATATGTATATTGAAAGGAAAAAATATATTATTATACCAACAACCCATGCATATTCTATCTTTTTATCTTTATAATAGAAATGACCTTCATCCATGAAGCGTTTAATAGATCTTAATATGTCAATGAACGTTTTTATATGTAAATGGCCTTATAGGCTCTCTTTTTATGTCTTTAACTCTTCTTTTATGGTACTCCACACTATATCATATGCCTCATTAGTACTAATACTGGGTACTCTAGTGCGCAATTCACTTACCCTTTGTAATACTTTCTCTCTCTGTCCTAGCTTCTCTGCTTCATATAATATATCTTCAGCTCTCATATTATAATTAATATATGAACTTTTTACTTAAAAACCTAATAATACCGGGGAAATTTTTAGCAAATTTTTTCGTATATAGGTGTTTCTGTCATATACTATAATATACGAACTATTTATGATATATGCAAAAGATGGATCCAAATACTTTATTCTCAATCTTCGAACAAGGGGATGAGCAAGTTTATAAGGAAAACGGGGTAGAAGGTACTTTGAATAATCCTTATGTACTAATGGGAATGGTATTAAAAGGATTAGAAAACTACGATATAATGGATATGATGTATACTAAAAGATATCCAGAACAGTATAAACAAGTTAAAAGTACTATCAAATACAAATACTATAGTAATTTATTTAAGTATCTCACTAGAATAAAACTCGATAAACTAGGAGATATGTATAAGATCGGTGAATCTTTTGCTAGTGACCGTGTATTTATCTCTTTAGAATCATTAAAATATTACTTTGAAAGCATAGAATACTATGAAAAATGTGCTACTATAAAGGAATATCAAGAACTTTTATTGGAAAACCTACCGTATAAGTTGGATATTTGATAGAATATTCATATATTAAGGTATAAATAAAGGTTATATATATGATACAAAGAATATCTAAAGAAAAAGCTGAAGGTTTAATCAAAGCCACTGAGGACTTCACAGACTCTCCTGTTAAATACTTCACTATTACTCCCAGTACATCAGAGAGATATACCGCAGAAGATGGTTGGGAAGACGTTACTTACTATACAGCACGTTCAAATAGACTCACTTATACACCAGATACGTCTAAACAATATGTATATGTACTTACCAACCCCACTATACCTGGAATGGTTAAGATAGGTTATACTAAGAATGCTCCATCTAAGAGAGTAAAGCAGATAAATGCCTCTACCGGAGTCGCACAAGACTTCGAGGTAGCTTGGGCTTTTGGCTGTTACAATGGTATCGAATTAGAACAAGAAGTTCATAGGTACTGTGAGTCCTTTAGAGTTAATAATAAAAGAGAGTTCTTTAGGATGACTGTAGATGAAGCGAAAGCTGTAATCGAAAGATTAGGAGAACGTTATACTGGTAAAGATGATAAGTAAAAAATTTTCGTGGCAACTTCGCGCGTTTCGCGCGGCGGCCGTAGGCTTTTTAATAATTCTTACATACGCCTGCTCTCAACCCGATAAACCTTCTGTTTGCTCTAATGGAGATTGTGAAGCATCGTTTAAAGTTCCATATCCGAAAGATGCAAATGGGTATTATCACGTAGAATTAGACTTCACGCAGCAGTATTACCCGAGGTTTTATGCAGAAGTAGAGGCCGATCCGACAGATCCGTATTGGTGGTATAATGAGACACCGGTGGTTGAAGCTTATTTTAGTAGTGAAACCGTTTTAGAGCTAGAATATGAAGATGTCTATATAGTTCAACCGGGTAGAATCTACTTACACGGTAAAGATTCACCTAAATTATATGGAAAACGCTTAATTGGCCCTATAACTCCTCAGATGGTAGGGGATACTATCAATGTTAATGTAGAAATACTATGGGATGCCGGTGAAAACTACATAGTTAAGGACTATTTACTAAACTTTATAGTAAAATAGTTGCTTGTCCGGTAAATTTTTATTATCTTATAGATATTATTATATAATATAATATATTTTAATAAGATATAATATAAATTAAAAAATAATAATAATTAATATATAAGTATATAGATATATATGAGAAATAAAGATTTAATATTAGCGAAGCTAGAAAAAATAGACTCTTCCCTAAGAGGCCTAAACTTCCATATAGGAAGAAACGAGAGAGATAACTCATACAAGGAATTAGATAAGATAAAAGAGATAAACTCTGAAATCGTATCACTACTTAACACTGAAACTCAAGACTAATATGCTAAATGCTGAAAAAATACAAGAAAACTATAATAAACACCTAAATATTATAGAGCATTACATTACCGACCGTAAAGACTCAGTGATGTCTATGTTAAAACACATGGAGGAAACGTATGTTATGGCACCTGCTAGTGGAAAGACATGGTATCACAATGCTTTTGCAGGAGGATATGTAGATCACGTTAATAGAGTCGTTAAATATGCCGTGAAACAGCATAAACTTTACGAAGAAATGGGTGGAACTATAGACTACACACAAGAGGAACTTGTATTCTCAGCTCTTTTCCATGATTTAGGTAAGATTGGTGACGGAGAATCTCCAAACTATATACCTCAAACGGATAAATGGAGACAAGATAAGCTTTCAGAGATGTACACCTACAATCCTGATCTAGATTTTATGTTAATTCCAGATAGATCCTTGTTTATACTTCAGAAATTTGGAGTTAAAGTATCAAAAAACGAGTTTTTAGCTATAAGATGCCACGATGGAGTGTTTGATAAAGCTAATGAAGCGTATTTCTTCAGTAACGTTGAAAGTTCTAGACAGAAAACCTCTATTATTTCTATTTTACATGTAGCCGACTTCTTAGCTTCTAAAGCAGAGTACGATATGTGGAAAAGAAACGGAGGATCTACTAAGCCTAAACGTCCAAAAACTACTTCTTCTACAGGACGAAGCGTAAAATCATCGCAAGGACTATCTAATATGTTAAAAAACCTATAAATGGACATTAATCCCACATACTTCTACATAATTTCCGGAATATTAGTTGCCATTATACTTTTTTTAGCCTATATTGTAAGAAACCTTATGATAAAAGTAGAAAAATATGAAGATGTAACTATAGATCAAACTAAATATCTTCAAAATATTTCAAATATAATAAAAGAATCTAACAAAAAACTCAATAAGCTTGATGAACGAGGGGTCTTTCAATCAGATGACGAGGTCGGTTTTTTCTTTAAAGAGATTAAAACTATACAAAAAGACTTAAATCGATATATGCTCCCCGAAAATTATGGCAAGAAAGAAGAGTAAAGCTAACTACTTTACAAAAGAAACAGAAGAATACATAGTAAAATATAACCTTTCAGACGACAAGGACTACAGAAACCACATCTTTACTGAACATATTTACTACCCTTTCTATAAGCTAGCAGAGAATATTATACATACTTTTAAGTTCTACTATACCGATGTTGACAAGATTGAAGATTTAAAACATGAAATAGTGTCAATGTTATATGAGGAAAAAATGGATAAATTTGATCCTACTAATGGAGCTAAAGCATATTCTTACTACGGTACTATAGTTAAAAGGTGGTTGATTAACTATAATAATAAAAATTATAAAAAACTTAAACAAATAGGTTCAATGGACGAAGCTCCTCAGAGCTTTAAAAATAACTTCTCTCTAGATAATGAGGTAGGTATTACATTAAGCCAGTTTCTAGATCTATTCATAGAAGATATGTATCTCAAGTTAGACGATATCTTTATAAAAGAAAGCGAAAAAAAGATAGCTGACGCTGTTTTAACAGTATTTAAAACCAGACACGATTTAGAAATATTTAAAAAGAAAGCTCTTTATATCTACATTAGAGAAATGACTGACTGTGAAACTCCTCATTTAACTAAAGTAGTAAACGTATTAAAGCAAGAGTTCTATAAAGACTATAATACTTTATACGAAAAAGGATTTATTAAGAATAACTTACCTTAAATCTATTTATAAATAAAATAGATATGAGTTTAGACAAAGAAATATTCAAAGGTAAAACTCTATCTGATCTATTTGGCGAGATATATGACAATTCAAAAGAAACGAAAGGTCAAGTAAAAGCATTGATTGGAGAGTTAAAACCTCTTATAGAGAATATAGGAGATGCCACTCTTATTGTACCTATGATTAAGGAGTATATGGAGATAGGAGTAAAGAATGATGAACATTTGATTAAATTAGCGACGGTAATACAACGTATAGAAACAGCGGCCGCTAAAGGTGAATCAGGTGAATTCGACTTTTCTGATCTTCAAGACTTACTAGATGAGCAAGAAGCAATAGAAAATCAAATAGAAGAGATAGAAAAACCAGAAGAAGAACAAGAGTAATGCCTGCAAACTACAATTTAAATACTCAACCTTTAGCTAGGGGCAGTAGTGATACTACCAATACCGACTTAAGGTCTTTTATACCTGCTAGAGTTAAAAAAGTAATACTGGATAATACAGATCCAGAGTACGTTAAGTACGGTAGTTCAGAAGCAGTCGGTGTAATAAAATATTCTAAGCTTTCTGACAATACTGATGATTCAGATAAAGGTATAGAGGCTCTTAAAGAAGCTTACCCTTTAACCTCTACATTTAGAACTCTTCCCCTAGTTAACGAAATAGTACTACTATTAAAAGCGCCAGCACCGTCAATACGTAGCTCAGCTAATAACTCTAGAACCTACTACACTACTATAGTATCTATGTGGAATCATCCAAACCATAGCGGTTACCCTGTAGGAGATACCTTGGAATTAGGAGAAGATATAGAAGAAGGAGTTGATATTAATCCACTTCAACCTTTCCCCGGTGACATTATATTAGACGGTAGACAAGGACAGTCCATTAGAATGGGTGGATATAAAGCACAGAGCAATACATTTACAGATGATTCTAATCAAGGAAAGCCCCTTACACTTATAAGTAACGGTCAGAAGTTAATAGATAATAGCTTTACACCTATAGTCGAAGATGTAAACGAGGATGCATCTTCAATATACTTACTTTCAGATCACTCTTCTAAACTAGTTCAGGCTAACTTTAAAAGAGTTACTTACGATAAAAAACCAGCAACAGCCCAAGACTATAAAGGCAGTCAGGTTATAATTAATGGAGGAAGATTATTTTTTAATGCTAAAAACGAAAGTGCTCTTATATCAGCTGCTGAATCAGTAGGGTTGAACGCTAACACTTTAAATTTTGACGCTCACAAGTACATATGTTTAGACGGAGAAGCCATATTTCTAGGAGTTGGCGCTAGAGTAGCAGGTTCTAAAGTTAAACAACCTGTAGTATTAGGGCATAGAATGGAAACTTACCTCTCTGATGTATTAGATGTATTAATAGAAATAACAACCGGTATGTCTAAAGCTAAAACTATTAAAGGAGATCCCCTACCAGGACTTATCGACGTAGGTTCTTCAGCTCTCAAGCAAATAAAAGATAACCTTAAATCTCAGTTAAACCCTGGAGGTATATCTAATTTAAAATCTAAAAAAGTATTTACTGAATAATGCCCTGTAGTATACCAGCATCTCAATTATCCGCATGGATTGCCCAGCAAGTAGGAAAAGCAAGAGCTTTTGTTATAGGTAAAGTAATGGAGCAAGTAAATAAAATTACAGAACAGTTAAGCGGAGACGTCTGCCCACCGGTAGAAGAGTTAGAAAAGATATTAGCCATAAGAGATAATCTTGTACAAGTTATAGAGAATTTTGAAAACAAGATAGAACCTATAAAGCAAACTGCTGAAAGTTTAGATCCTCCTATCAAATCTGCAAAGGTTACGGTTACCGTATTAGAGCAACTAGCTATATTAACTACTGTAGGTGTTCCACCACCAACTGGAGGAGTTATATTTTCATTACCGGTCAAAGTAACTAATAAGTTTGCTCAACTGCTTTCATTATCCTGTCAATTTGTAGATATGCTAGAGAAAGATCAATCGGCAATTAAAGAATTGACTCAAAATGCTACCGTTTTTATTCAACCAGTAAAACAAAAGCTAAATTCTATTGATGTTAGTTTAGAAGGTTGCGTTAATAAATTACCTCCAGAACAAAGAAATAAATTCTTAAAATTGATAGGTGAACAACCACCTGTAATAGAAGAAGGAGACACGGTATACAGATCAAAAAGCGGTAATAATTACGTTATAGTAATATTAGAAGATAAACAACCTAACCTACCTGCACCAAAAAGATATGCTGCAGTTAAAGATATAACAGGAGTTATAGTACTGAAAGGGGAATCCTCTTTTAGCTCCTCAACAAAAGTACTAATAGATGAAATAAAATTTAGAATTGAAAATCAACTTCCATAACCTAACTATTTATATATATGAAACTCGATCAATTACGTAAAATCATACGAGAAGAAGTAAGAGCAGCAGTTAAGGAGGAGTTACAAGACATCCTTACAGAAGCTGTTAAGACAGCTAGTGCTCCTAGCATTAGTGAATCAAAACCTATAGAGAAAAAGAAACCTATAGTTAAGCAAACAACACCTGATATTAAAACAGGTAAATCATCTTTAGATGAAATGTTAAAGATGACAAAAGAAAACATGACTAACGAGGAATACAGAAATGTAGTTAACGCATCGTCCGACATGGTATCAAGACCTAATTTTGCTAGCTCTATGGCTAACCAAATGGGGATGACAGGACCAGCACCAGGTATTGATATATCTCAATTAAGCTTTGTTAAAAAAGCAGGTGCAGTTCTAAAAAAATCTAATGAATTAGATAAAAAGAAAGTAGGAGCATTATAATATGGCATTCGAAGTTAAAAAAATTAATCCTTTAGATCTACAGCCTAGAAAGGCTATAGGAGTTAACTTACCTTTTACAGGTAAAGCAGTTTTTAACTCTACTTATGAAACTAAAGAAGCTTTAAAAGCTAATATGATTAATTACTTTTTAACAGGTAAAGGAGAGAAGTATTTCGACCCAGCTTTTGGTTCTGAGTTACGATTTGTAGTTTTTGAACAAATTAATTCTGATACACAAGATAGATTAGAGAGCATAATAAAAGAAGGATTATATTTATATTTTCCTCAAGTTATTTTAACAGATTTAAAAATCGGATCTGATACAGATAATAACACAGTAACGTTAGCACTTAAATATGCAGTATCAGAAACTAATATAGAAGACGAACTAATTATTAACTTTCAACAGTAATGGCAGAAGAAAGAGAGATAAAATATATCAACAGGGATTTCGGTGATTTTAAAACTCAATTAACAGAGTTTGCAAAAAACTACTTTCCTGATACATACAACGACTTCTCACCAACATCCCCAGGGGTAATGTTTATTGAGATGGCCGCTTATGTAGGTGATATATTATCATTTTACCAAGACACACAGCTACAAGAAACGTTCTTGCAGTACGCTAAAAACCCAGGCAACCTATATAACATGGCTTATATGCTAGGATATAGACCTAAAACTACAACAGTATCAGAAGTAGACATAGAGGTTACTCAAAGAGTAGCAGCATCCGGTTCTAACTACGAACCAAACTTTGAACAGGCACTTACTATTAATGCTAATGCTCAATTATCTTCCGGTAATGTTAATTTTATCGTAGATAAAAAAATAGATTTTGCATACTCTAGCTCTTATGATCCTACAGAGATAACTATTAATTCTCTATCAAACGGTAATCCTGCTGAGTTCCTTTTAAAGAAAACAGTAAAAGCTTTTTCAGGAGAGATAAAAACATCTACTCAAACATATACAACAGCAGAAAAATTTAATACAATTACTATTGAAGATGAAAATATCATAGGAGTATTAGATATAACTGATAGTAGTAACAACACTTGGTACGAAGTACCGTTTTTAGGACAAGATACTATAGTAGTAGAAACTTCTAACTCAGAATCAGATGCTAATGTAGTACCCTATTTAGCCTCTCTACAGAGAGTACCTAGAAGGTTCGTTACTAGGTTTAACTCTCAAGGTCAACTTTCTATACAATTTGGAGCCGGTATATCAGGTAATGACGATTCAACTTTCTTACCCGACCCTTTAAACGTAGGAGCCGGTACAAATCAAGGTATTACTAGAACAGACTATGCATATGATCCTTCTAACTTTTTATATTCAAGATCATATGGTTTAGCACCGTCTAGTACAACTTTAACTATTAGGTACTTAGTAGGAGGAGGAATCGAAGCAAATGTACCTGCTAATACTATACAAACTCAAACATCAATTACCTCTACTGCTTCAGACACTACCTATCAAGGTACATTATCGTTTAATAATCCTAGAGCAGCTACAGGAGGTAGAGACGGAGACACTGTAGAAGAGATAAGAGAAAATACTTTTAGAGCATTTAACGAGCAAGGAAGATCAGTAACACTCCAGGATTATGCTGTTAGAGCGTTAAGTTTACCTTCAACTTTCGGTACTATAGCTAAGGCACATGTAACTCAAGATCAATTAGTTTCTAATAATAATAAATCTGATTCTATATTAGACTCTAATCCATTAGCTCTATCAATGTATGTTTTAGCATATGATGTAAATAAAAATCTTACTTTAGCAACCTCTAACTTAAAGGAAAATTTAAGAAAATACTTATCACAGTATATGATCTTAACAGATGCAGTAACTATAAAAGATGCATTTGTAGTTAATATAGGTATTAAGTTTGATATTTTAACTAGACCAAACTATAACGGTAGAGATGTACTATTGAACTGTACCAATAAATTAAAAGAAGTCTTTAATATATCTAATTGGGCTATAAACGAGCCTATAAATCTTGCTCAAATATCTACAACGTTAGATAGAGTAAAAGGAGTACAGACTGTACAAAATTTAGAGATTACTAATAAGGTAGGAGGTAATTATTCTCATTACGCATACGACATAAAAGGAGCTACGAAAGGAAATATAGTATACCCTTCTTATGACCCTATGGTATTTGAAGTTAAGTTTTTAGATCAAGATATTCAAGGACGAGTAACAACATTATAAGATGGCAATATATAGAATTTTTCCCGAAAAAGATACTTTCATCTACACTGAAAAAGAGGTAGCCAATTTAGGTAGAGATGAAATATTAGAAGTTGCTGGATATTTTACATCAACTGCAGGACAAACTTCTCGTGCATTGATACAATTCAGTAGTGACGAAATACAAGATACATTAAATAATAAAGCAGGAACCGGTACTGATTTCTCAGCTAGCTTAAAAATGTTTCTTGCTTATGCTAATGAGCTTCCAAAACATTATACTATTTACGGATATCCAATCTCACAAAGTTGGGATGAAGGAATAGGTAAGTTTGGAGATCTACCAATTAATAAATCAGGATGTAGCTGGAACTATACTCAAGCAGGTGTTTCTCAAATATGGAACACAGGGTCATACGATACTTACGTTACCGCTTCTTTCTTAGATGCAGCAAAAGGAGGTACAGCATGGTATACTGCTTCAGTTGACTATAACCTAGAAGCATCACAGTCTCACACTAAAACATCGAATCACGATTTAAATTTAGACGTTACAAACACTATCAAGCTACATTATAGTGAATCATTAGATAATAATGGTTTTGTAGTGAAGCTGGATGATACTATAGAAAATAATCTAACTTCTTCTATAAGGCTGAAATTTTATAGCTCAGATACTAATACAACATACCCTCCTTATTTAGAGTTAAAATGGGATGATTTTAGTTACTCTACCGGTTCATTAAATACAGTTACAGATCCAGAAGCAGTTATTACTATTAGAAACGCTAAGGATAGGTATACTGATGAAGGTAAAAATAGATTTAGAGTTCATGTTAGACCGAAATACCCTACAAGAACATTTACTACCTCTTCAGTTTATACGACAAACTATTTACTGCCAACCTCTTCTTACTGGGGTATACGAGATGAAAATACAGAAGAAATGATTGTAGATTACGATACAACATTTACTAAAATTAGTGCTGATAGTACATCTAATTACTTTGACGTATATATGGATGGATTACAGCCAGAAAGATATTATAGACTATTAATTAAAACTACAATTGACGGGAATACAAACGTTATAGATAATAACCAGGTATTCAAAGTAGTACGAAATGGATAAGAAAGTAGAAATTAAAAAAACCGTTTTTAATAAAGACGAGTTTTATAAAGTTATTAAAAGAAACTTTACTACGTTTACACAGCCAGAACCTGTGATAGACACAGATACAGTAGAGGAGCTTTTTAGACTTTATGAAGCACTATACTTTACTATGCCAGTAAATGGAGAAAGAAACTCTCATGAATATATAGTTAGAAGAAGTTTAGAAGTTTATAATCTAGAAAGAGAAACTGAGGATATTCAACCTCTTTTAGAAGAGATAAGTTCTTTAAGACAGCAACTCCTCACAGCTAATAGTACCATACTAAAGCTAGAAACTGAAGCAGCTGGTGGAGGAGAATTAGATTTCGAAAATGCAACCCTGATTTCTTCTTTAGAATCTCAATTGCAAGCTGCTAACGCAACAATAGCATCTTTACAAACACAGCAAATATCTCAAGATACCGTCAAAGAAGAATCAGCTAAAGCAGAAGCAGTATCTAAAAAAGCTGAAGCAGATGCCAAACTACGTCAACAGATCAATAGCGTTGTACAGTTTATATCTGTCGATAATAGCGAAATAATGACTGACATTATTCAACTTAGTACAAGAGCTAGAAATAAAAGAAAGAAGAAAAGATTAGATGATAAGAGAGATACTAATAAAATGATAGACTTATTAAAGAGAGCTAGATCTAAATTTAAAGATTTAGAACTTGAAACAATTGCAACAGGGTTTAATGAATCACCTTTAAAGCAGAGAGTTGAAGTTTTTGTAGGTAGTGATACAGGACTAGGTAAAAGATCGTTAGCAAAAGATAAAAATAAAGCTTTAAGGTTTAAATTAATTCCTTTAAAAAGCTATTAATATAAAGCATGGCAGAAGTTAAGAATATAATTATAGATAGAAATCCAAATTCCTTACCGGAGTTTGAAAAATTCTCTGATAAAGACAAGGAGCTTATAGATAGCTATGAGGTAAATTCTTTGTTTGATACTGAGAATGATAATGTAGAGTTACATTTCTACTCTCCCGGTAACGCACTTCTATTCTCTGACTATGAATATAACTCAGAAAAAGTCTTAGACTCTCCTGAACCAGGTGACTCTAGTACATCCAATCTATATATCAACCCGATACAAGATGCTGATTTATATGGCTTCGGAAATACTGACGTTAAGCTTCTATACCACTTCCTAAGAGATTTATTCTCAGATACTAGTGAAGGAGTTCAGTTTTTTATAGAGGAGATATCATCTGATAGAACAGAAATACTTGCTATTTCTACTGCTTTAGAAGATGAAGAATTAGTTAATAAAGCAGATTTAATAAAATCTAATTTAGAAGATGAAAACTTCTTTTCTGAATTTAGATTAAATTTTCTTAAAAACGATTTATATATAGGATTAAATGTAGATGTAATAGAGTATGAAGGTAATTTAGCCTTAGCTATAAAATTATATGAACCTCTTCCTCAAATTCATACAGTTAAAGATACCTTCTTTGTTGTAGATAAAGTATCAGATTCTATATTTTACGAAATAGATTCAGAAACAGAAGAAGAGCCAGTAGTATACCCTAAATTAAGAGAAGCTAACTTTAATATAGAATCAGATCCTAACTACTCTATCCCGTCGAAATATCTAAATTACGATGAGCTATTTAGTTACCCTATTTCTAGCAGCTATTATGAAGCATATTCCTTATTTAACGATAAAGGAGCACAGTTAAGTATAGATTATTCTTCTTATGATTCATTTATACAATTCTCTTCTGCTGAAGAAAGATTAAGAAACTTTAAATATAAGCTAGATCTAATAAACAGTTATGAAAATAGCTTATCTTTAATTAACGATAGCTCATATAACCTAACAGGTATATCAGGAAGTAGAGATTATTATGAATCATTAATAAGAGGAGTAGTAAATAACTTTGATCATTACGAGAAACAACTATTTTATGAAAGCGGAAGCTTCTCTTGGCCTAAAAGTACGACGTCTAAACCTCATACTAATTATGTTAGCTCTAATAATATAGCTCAATCATGGTATAACAATCAATTAGCAAGTGCCTCCGCATTTGATTCTACTAACTATAGTGCTTTATCTAATGCTATTCCTTCTTTTATTAGAGAGGATTCTAATAATGATTCTGCTCTTCTGTTCGCACATATGCTAGGACAGCATTTTGATAATATATACATTTACACTAAAGCTGTAACTGATAAATACGATAATGATAATAGACTTAACGTAGGAATATCTAAAGACTTAGTAGAAGAAGTACTTAAAAACTTTGGAGTAAGGTTATATAATTCTGAAAACTCTTTAAGTGAAATATTTAAATTATTTACCGGAGAAGGATACCAAAGTGGAAGTCAAGGAGAAATAATCAATAACTATGTAACTGTAACAGATGCTGTACAAGGTTCACAACCTGTGGCTATAACTAATTATACAGGAGAAATATATAAACGTATTTATCATAATTTACCTCTACTACTTAAATCTAAAGGTACAGAAAGAGGAATGAGAGCATTGATTAACTGTTTTGGTATACCGGCTGATATATTAGATATAAAACTTTACGGAGGAGGAGATATAGAAGGAGAAAAGTTTGTTGGATATGAAAAAAATGTTACTAGCTCATTAGATAAAATAAGAATAGAAAACTCAGGTAGCATAATTAGCGGTAGTACTCTATCACAATTTGCTTCAATTAAGAAACCTGAAACAACATATACAGAAGATATACATAGGATAGAGATAGGTTTTTCACCTTCCGATGCTATAAACGAATATATTACTAGCACCTTATCTTCTGATTTTAATATAGGAGACTATTTAGGAGATCCTAGAGAGTTTAACTCTACTAAGTATGAATCTTTACAGAGAAAGGCAAATGAAATTTTAGGTAGTATAAATAAGTACCAATTAAATGATTTTATTAGATTAATAAAGTTTTTTGATAATGTCTTATTTAAAATGATAAAAGACTTTACACCTGCTAGATCATCTATCGATACAGGTATAATAATTAAACCTAATTTTTTAAACAGATCAAAAGCTAAGACCCCTACAGTTACAGGTACTAGACCAGATCAAGGTTATGAAGCTGAAATAAAAATAAGCTCAGCGACTGGATCTGAAGGAGGTATCTTTAGTGATAGATCTAAAACATATTCAACAGCATATTCAGAATCTATAGCTACCAAGTCTGGATCATTATTTAGAATAGTTAGCAACGATAGACCTAAATATGACGGAGAGCTAAGCGGAAGTAACTTAACTGTTAGTTCAGGAGAATTAAATATAGCTAATATATTTAAGAAAGTTAATCAACCACCATTACAGTTCGATATAACATTTGTATCAGAATCTAATGTTAGCTTTACAGCTTTTCAAATGTCTAATACAGCAACATCTACAGACGAATTAGCTTGCGGTATTACACCTGTTTATCAAACATTTTACCACGATGGAGCAGGTTCTATACCCGCTGTTGGTGATATAATATATACTGATGTAAACGGTATTAACACTTTAGACGGTAATGCTCAATGGAGAGTGGTAAACGGATCTAATATAGTAATACAAATCTCAGGTTCAGGAATACATCAAGGAACAGTTGGAACAGGATCTAATTGTGGAGCTTTTGATACAACTGCTCCTACAGGATATTCCTTAGACGTTATTGGATATAATAGAACCTATACCAACGCTAGTACTGTAGGTAGCACACTTGCTTACATATATGACGGTGAACTAAATGCTACTTATTATGTAACAGCTTCAGACGGTAGTATAGAAGTAGAAGAAACAGGTACTATTACTAATGCTGCTACTCAATCTATTAACATTAATATGAGTAGCCTTAGTGAAGGTGCTATAGAGGTTAGCGCATCCTTAGAAGATACAGCAGGTAACCCAGGTACGAATGTATTTGACACAATCATCAAAGACGCTACTGCACCTGCAGGACATAGCGTAGTTATATCCACTTCAGGTACAAATGCTACACTTGCATTAACTAACATACCTACAACCTCTAATACAACGGGTGGTGTAATTAACTATACAATTAATTCAAGTGGGGGAGGTACACAGGTACAAGGTCAGGCACTAATTGGTAGCAATGCTTCTCAAAGTATACTAGGAGTAGATATTAGCGGACTTAACTCAGGTACACTAACAGCTTCTGTTACTTTAAGAGACTTAGCGAACAATACTGGCGCAGCTGCTACAGATACAGTTTCCTATACTAGTGCGTACTTATTTATTTCACCGACCTCGTATTCAAATAGTGATGGTACTTTTGATACCTTTACATTAACTATAACTTCAAACGTAAATTGGTCTGTATCTTGTACTGAAAACTGGGTAGGTATCGGAACAGCATCTGGATCTAATAACGACAGCAGTTTAATTACTCTAGATGGAAATGTACATATACAAGCTAGAACAGCAATTGTATCAGTTACAGGTGGAGGAATAACAAGAACAATGTTAATTCAACAAGCAGGATTTGATGGAGGACAACAATAATTATAAGATATGCCTAATTTAGAACAATTTAAAAACATAGCGCCTCAAACAGGAGAAATTAGAGTCTTTCAAAGAACTGTAAATGGAGTAAAGAAGATTAAAGCTATAGTTGTTAGTAGAACATCTAGTAATGGTCAAGATATAAGTTTGTCTTTAAATGAATTAAAGGAAATAAAAATACCTGTTGATACCGGTGATGTTCGTAATCTAATAGTAGAGGCAGGCTCTAAAAAGAGCACATACTACTACTTTAATACGATTGATATAAATGCTAACACAGTATCGGATAGTACTAACAGTGCTGTAATAATTAACCCTTATTTACCTGAGCAATTTAGAAATAACGAATATAATGCGTTAATAAGTAATGCTTCTATCAACAGAACATCTAAATTTAAATTCCAAGTAGATAGACTAGAAGGGAATACTATTGTTGCAGATAGTGGTATTGCACCAGTAAGACCTACAAATTATAATGCTATTATTTCAGGTTCAGCAGACCTAGCAGATGTAGTCGATTCAAATTACACACATACAGGACATACGAATGCTAGATACGGAGGTACCGAAACTACATCAGAAGACTTTAGTGGAATAGATCCAGCCATAGCAGGAAAACCTTTTAAAGCAGCTTCTTACCTAACAGGTTCAGATGATAATTTTATTTGCTCTCAATCTTTATCAGATAGAGATCTAAATACATTCCTATTTACCGGAATATCAGATACCCCTGTATCGGGAAGTAGAATATTTCAAATAGAAGAAAATAGAGTAATACCTTTAACCAATAGAAAAATTTGGGTAAAAGATAATAGAAATGTACTAACAGTTGATAATACAGGGTTTATATCAGGTAGTATAACTGAATGTAGTATATAAAAGATTAAATTCATATATTTATATAATATAACATAAGAACAAATGGGATACTTAAATAACTCCGTCGTAACAGTCGACGCAATTTTAACAAAGAAAGGAAGAGAGCTTCTAGCAAGAGGAGATGGCTCTTTTAAAATTACACAATTTGCTTTAGCTGATGATGAAATAGATTATACACTTTATAATCCAACTCATCCTTCAGGTTCTGCTTACTATGGCGAAGCTATTGAAAACATGCCACTACTGGAAGCTTTCCCTGATGAGACTCAGGTAATGAAATATAAGCTTGCTACTCTGCCAAGAGGTACAGCAAAACTTCCTATATTAGAGGCAGGATATGCTTCTATAACATTAAAACAAGGAGCATCTCTTGCGATTACTCCTCAAACTTTAAACTATCTAGGTGCTTCACAAACATTTGAATCAGGTGGGTATACAGCAACTATAGCAGACGCAAGACTTATGTCATCGTTTTCTGGTGTTGGTATTCAAACAGCAGAAGCAGAAAGATTAAATACACAAACTACTTTAGGTACTAATGTATCTAAGACAGTAATCGGAACAACTATTAACCTCAGTGCTACTACAGTTAACACATTATTCGGTTCTTCTAGATCTCAACTACAAACCACTATTACATTAATAGGTAGAGATTCAGGAGCTAGAATTACTATTCCTGTAACAGTAACTAAAGTAAACAATTAATAAGATATGTCATTCAAAAGATTCGATAACGAAGACGTAGTAGTAAGTGCTGATTCAATATCATCAACGGTATGGTCAACTGACACTTATGAATTAACTTCATTTCATACATCATCAACGCAAGTTGCAGGTACATCAGGAGACTACTATTTAGATTTATATCATCAAGATCCATCCGCTAATGCAACTTCTGCTTCTGCAGCTATACAGTTTTCTGTAGCATACGGTAACTCAACAGGTGTAGGTTCAACAGATTATAATAGTAACGTTGCAGGTAAATCACCTTCTTCTACTATCTACGGTCAATATAGATCGCTAGTACTAGGAGACGAAGATAGTGATTTTAGCTTTGGAGGTTCACCTTCTACTAAAGGTATTTTTGTAATATCAGTAGATAGAGCTAGATATAAAGAAAAAATTCTACCAGGAACTTTAAACTTAACCTTAAACGACGGTACAAACGATATACATTTAACTGATAATTCTAATGATGTTAGTTCTATAACATTTAACGATGCTGGTAGAGTTTATGAAATCATAAGCGGTTCAAACGGTTCTTCTTTTGATGGAGGTACAGGATACAGTACATCATTCGGTTCATACGGAAAGTTTTTACCTGACGTAGGTATATTAGTTTTAAACCCTACTGCATTTGCAGAAACATTAACACAGTTTTCTTTCAATACAGGATCGTCTTTTGAAAACGGTAGAAACAATATAAACTTTTCTGATCTTATAATAAGTGGGAGTTCTTTTAAACTAAATTCTGAAGAAACTATTTCTTCTAATTACGTATTCGTTAGAGTTAGAAACAGTGAATTTAATTACTCTTCTAACCCTTCTAATATTACAGGCTCAGGAGAATTGAGACATGATGTAATGGTTAATAACCCGCAGAGCTATATCACATCAGTTGGACTATATAACGAAAATAATGATCTATTAGCAGTAGCTAAATTATCTTCACCATTATTAAAAGATTTTACTAAAGAAGCTCTAGTTAGAATCAAACTTGACTATTAATGAATGAGCGCTTACAAAAAATTCAACAAACAAGATGCATTTATAACCACCTATACTGCTCATAAAAGCTTTATAGTAAGTGGAAGTCAGCATGATGACTATGGTGTTGAAACATATGTAGGTATATCTGGGTCTGGAGATTTTCTTCCTAGCGGCAGTGATGTTCGACTTTTAGGAACGAATTACGAACACTACTCTAGATTAGTTTATAATAGTATTCACCATCTATATTACTCAGGATTTCATAACGGTCTACCAGCTACTAGCTCTCAAGAGCTGACTGGATCTGTTTTTGAAAATTATCTTCAAAGTTCTTATACCGAAAATCAAAGAAGAGCACAGTCAGAATTTACCGTTATCTCTATTCCTCAAAATTTATTTGGATTACACATTAAACCCGGTAGTGTACGTATATCACCAGACATAGAAGGATCTGGATCTAATTATATATTTACTGCATCTGATGCATCTGGTAACTTTGTTTCTGAAAGCTTTTTTGAAGAAGTAGAAACTCTATACGGCTCTACCGATATACTTGATGACGGAGATTATATAGATAATGAAGGAGATTATGTTAATGAACTTGAAGAAGAGTTTATAGTTGGCGGACCAGATCAATATGACACAGACCTTATAGATGATGGAAACGGAAATTTAATCCTTTCTTCTTCTCTCCCTCAAAGAGTAGTTGGAAATATTATTTACTCTCACGGACTAGTTATTATATCTAACCCTGCAGTAGGAGATTATTACAGAAATTACTTTAGTGGTAGTCTGTCTTGGAAATCTTCTCAACCTATTTATACATATAACTACCATTGTAGAGTTAAAGAAAGTGAATATAATTTTACACAAAATCCATCTGCATTAAAAGATACAAGTGGATCTTTAGCAGATATAATAACCGGTAGTATGTTTAAGCCTTATATGACAACTGTAGGGCTATATAACGATACTAATGAGTTAATAGCAGTAGCGAAGCTTGGTCAACCGGTACCTAAATCGCCTGATAACGATACAACTATTGTAGTAAAACTAGATATATAACCATGGCAATAACACTCAGAGTAAATAAAGGAGCAGCACTAAGTTACAATGAAATGGACGTAAACTTAAGTTCATTTTTTTATTCTGCATCTTTATCTAATACCAACAGTACACTTACATTACATTATACAGGGAGCTCTATTCAAGGACCTTCATCTGTATCAATACCCTTAGATGCTTCAGGATCTACTTCTGGCGTTGCAGGTGCTAATAAACAAGTCCAATTTAATAACTCAGGAAACTTTGGAGCTTCATCAAATTTTATTTTTGATAGCTCTTTCAATGCCCTAGGTATTGGTACTGCAACTGTAAATGCAGGAGAAAGAATTAATGTTTATGACGGTAGTGTAATATTAAACGAATCAGAATTAAGACTTATTAGTGCAAGTATTTCCTCCTCTATCTTTATAGATGAAGGAAGTGACGATCTGATTATTAGACACAATATAGATAACGATAACTCAGATATAGTTTTCAAAACTAGCAATACAGATGAAGTATTAAGATTAAAAGGTAATGGAGATATTGGATTTAATACTACAGATACCTCAGCAGGTAATTATAACTTTAGCGGTAGTATAGCAGTAGGAAATATCTTATCTGATTCTTACAGATCATTAATCGGTAGTTTTAACTCTTCTGATACTAGAATAGAGAATAATGTAACAACTCAAAACTTACCTGGTAATTCTAGAGGTTTATTTATAGAAGGACCAAATGGCGGACACGTTGTTGTTGGAATTCAAACAGAAACAGGAAGTATAGGGAATGCACAAGATACCTTTAGTATACTAAGTGGATATGCAACTGGAAGTCATGATGCTGCTTACCATATAAATGTAGCTTCTTTCAGAGCAGATGGTTCAGTAGCTATATCAGATAATAATTTTATAGCTGATCATACATTAACTGTAAGCGGTAGTATTACCGGTTCAGGAAATTTAAATATAGGGGGAAGCGCAACAGTTACAGGTTCATTAAATGTTAACTCTGCACTTTCTGGTTCAGGAGGATTACACGTTGATGGAACTGTTGGATTATCAAATATAGGACAAGGAACAGCAGGAATTAGTTATGACGTTTTAGTCTTAGAATCTAATCAAGTTAAATATAGATCAGCAGGAATTGTTCCTGTTGGAGCAATAATAATGTGGTCAGGTAATGATTCATCTATACCTGCAGGTTGGCATTTATGTGACGGTACTAGTGGTACACCAAACCTTACAGATAGGTTTATTATAGGAGCAGGTAATACTTACCAGACAGGAAGTACAGGAGGTAGTAATACTCATGATCATGGAGGCACTACAGGTGCACATACTTTAACTGCTGGACAGATACCTGCACATACCCATACTTATAAAGATTCATATTACATAGAATCTTCTAACCCAGGACAAGGTTCTTCAGGAACTATAACAGGTGCTGATTATGTCGGACCTACTAACTATAGAGGTAGTGGAGATTCAGATAACGACAACGATTGGGTTTATTATAGAAATGGAACAACAAATGCTAATACACCAGCAGATGGTAGTCATACACATACTATAGGTTCTGCTAACAATATACCAGTTTACTTTGCTCTTTCTTATATAATGTATACAGGAGCCTAGTTAACTTAATTTAAAGAAAATAGATGGCTTTAACGTTTAGAGATATTAAAGGTGAACCTCTAACTCATGAAGAGGTAGATGCGAATTTTAGATCGTTTTATTACTCAAGTTCACTTAACAATAACATATTAGTACTTTATAAGGCTAATGGTGAAGAACAAGATATATCTGTAGGTTCCGAAGCATTCGGTAACTTCCTTACTGATGGAGGTAGTGTAGCAGATATTTTTCTTGGAGATGGACAAATTACAGGAAGTACATTAGTAATAGATTTTCGTTCTTCTTCCTTATACGATAAAAATAAAGCCCCTGGATCAACAGTTGGAGTTTCATCTAGACTTTTAGCAGATGAATACTATATTACTTTAGAACCAGATGAGAGTAAGGGATACCCTTTCTATCAACATTTTGGTTCTACATATGCCGTATCTTCTAGTGGACAACTTATTGCTTCCGGAGCAAGGTTAGAAGGATCTATTACAGCATCATCCGGTCTTATAGGAGGATTTGAAATTAAAGATGATGTTTTAGTTTCTAGACCCGGAGGAGCATTTGCTTCTAGTATCTTTATAAGTGGTTCACCAACAAATGCTGGTACATTTATTAACTCTAATAATTTTATAGTACAGGGAAGCGGTGATATAACTGGTTCAGCTGTATTATTTACCGGAGGTAAAATAGCAGGATGGGAAATTAACTCATCTAGAATATTTAAAGATGATCTAATAATAGACTCATCTGACGGTAGTATAACAATCCACAGTGCATCCTTTGCCTCTAAGGGTATTCAGCTACAGGAAAACTCAGGCACTCCTAGATTTTATGCCGGTAACGGTTCAACAAACTTTATTAAGTATGACGGGTCCAATGTTAATATTCTTACAAGTGGATTTGAATTAGACGCTACAAACATAGAATTATCTTCTACTCAAGCATCTATGTCACTTGGAGAAGGTAATATTGTAATGTACGGAGATATATCTCGTATAGATATCGGTTCAGCTAATAAAGTAGTAATACAGGGTGGTGCAACGGATAACTTTATCCGTATGGGATCAAAAACAACATTTGACCAGGACTCTACTGCAGGTATTATTATAGGTATGAACAACACAGTTCCTACCCTGGACCTAACTAAAGATAATACTAACTACGTAAGGTTTGATTCAACCAATGGTGTTGATATTAAGACAGAGGTATTTAAGTTAGACACGAATTTTATCGACATAGATTCTAGTACTCAACGCATACAAATTTACGATACAGGTTCAGCAGAAATAATTAGACTAGGAGAAATATCTAATGCTGCAGGAGACTTATACGGATTAAAAATATTTGACGGACAAGGGACAGATATATCTTCTTCCATTGCAATGTTCGGACAACAAGGAAATAAAATAGCAGGATGGGAGGTTACTAATACTCAAATTAGATCTATTCCTAATTCTGGATTCGGTGGACAATATGCAGAAGGTGAGACAGGATTAGTACTACATTCATCAGGAAGAATAGAATCCTCTGACTTTGTAAGCGGATTAAAAGGATATAGATTAGATACTCTAGGTAATGGTTCCGCTGAATTTGAAAATGTAAGAGTTAGAGGAACGCTGAGAACAACAGTATTTGAAAAAGAATCTGTTAACGTTGTCGGTGGACAATTAATGGTATCAAATGGAACTACATTACAAGCTTTAAGAAGTGGTAGTGTAGTATTAGCCGGTTCAGTAACTATGTCCGCTACCGATACTACAATGTCAGTTGCTAACGCAAGTGGTTTTGCTAGAGGAGAAATATTAATGGCTAAGAAAGTAGATGATACTGGCTTTTCTGTTGAATACCTTTATGTGACTGGTTCTAAAAGATTTAGCGAAGATCCTACTTTATCATATATTACAGGTTCAATATCAGGATCTGGTAATCCAGCTATAGACCCAGACGGTCTAGCAGGAGAGCTTTACGTAGGAAGAGAATATGGTTCAATAGGCCCGTCTTCAATATCTAGCTCAATCTCAGTTCTTAGCTCTGATATAGCTATGCCAACTGCAGGAACAGGTGAAAGCGGTACTATAACTATCGATAGTACGGGATCTTTAATTATACAAGATGTAATTAAAATCGGAGATGAAAGAATGAAGATTACTGGAATTTCCGGCTCTGGTACAGACGCTTCAGCTTCTTTAAATGTAATTAGAGACTTTGGCGATACACAACCAGCACCTCATAATGCGGGGGATGATGTGTTAAAGATAGATTTAGATAGAGAATTTTTAGCTGGATTAGTTTCCGAAGCTAAACCTTATAACGAAGGTCAAGTATTTGTCTCAACTGGTAAATTCGCAACCGGTACTGACTATAATGATAAATTCCCTTATCAATATAATGTTACCGGGACTCCTGATGATAACGGTGAGTATAAATTCTTAAGTGGCTCTACTCACATAACTACCAACATAACAGGTTCTACATCGCTGCAAGTTTACGATACTGATATCAATGGAACAGATAGAGGAAGCTTCTTATCACTATTTGATAAACAAAGTTATATTGTTGCTCTTATAGATGGAACAGACGAATGGGTAAGATTTAAGGTAAATGATACTCCAACTGTAAACGGAGACCTACATACATTCCCTATCGAGCTACACCAAGACTTTTTTCAAACTCAAAGCGCAGCAACCGATACTACTAACTCAGCTATAGATTTTTGGTTCTTATCAAACATACAAGATGTATCTTCTGGGTATATTTTAGCCAATGCAAATCCAAATGATTTGTATACTCCGTTTATAGATATAGTAGAAAGAACTGGATCAGGAGTTTACGACCTATCTTTAAAGACTAGATTAGGTGATTTAAGCGGATTAGCTTCACCTTACCTTTATGGAGATGATGAACCAGGATTTGGTATTTATACTGAAAATGGATTCTTTAGAGGAACTATTACTGCACAAACAGGTTCAATAGCAGGTATACTTCATGTAGCAACTGTACAAGGAGGAATAGAAACAGGACAAAAAGTATCTATTGGTAGAGATGTTCAAGGGTCTAACGATGGTATTCATATTAATAATAATAACTACTGGTATACAAACGCTGCATTTAAAGTAGGCGGTCAAAATAACTACCTAACTTTAGATAACGCAGATGATGGTAATCTTCAAATAAGAGTAGAAGATTTCGGATTAAAAACCGATAACATGATTATCTCTAGTTCTTTCGACAGCGGTTCGATAAGAATTGGTACAACAGCTACTAATATAACAGAAACTGCTAACACCGGTTTATATGTTAATGGAGAAGGTAAATTTAGAGTAGGGACAGGAACAGGAGTTGCATCACCGCAATATATCTATTGGGATGGAAGTACATTAACTGTGTCAGGTGATATTAATGTTATTGGAGGTAATGCTGCTACTACTACAAACGTAGCAGATGCAGTTACTTCAGGATCTAATGCTGCTGAAGAAGCAAGAGTAAATGCAGTAGCTACAGGGTCGGTATCTGCAAGTAATGCTTATAGTGAATCAGTAGATTATGCTTCTGCATCTATTGCTACTAACTCTGGCTCGTTTGCTAGTACTACTCAATTATTAGATGATAGAGTATTTACAAACGATAGAGGTAGATTGGTTAAAGTACCTGTATCTTCATCTGATGGTCTTTATTTAGGTTCTACTAATTTAGGATTCTATAAAGATAATGAATGGAAAACTTTCATGGCTAATAACGGTAATTTCTTCCTTACCGGATCTACAGGAGGTTACTTAGCGTGGGATAGTGCAGCAGGAAACCTAGATGTCAAAGGAACAATCAGAGCTACAGCCGGTGATATAGGAGGAGTTCAAATCCAATCTAATAAGGTATATGTAGGAGATGGTGACTACTACAGTGGTTCAACCGGCTTCTATTTAGACAACACAGGAGACTTCTCATTAGGGGATCAATTAAAATGGGATGCCTCAGAGGAATCTCTAACAATTAGAGGTTCAATAACAGTAACAGCAGGTAATGTAGCATCACATACAGACCTTAGCGGTTCAGCAGCAGAAGCAAGTTCTAGTGCTATCGATACTGCTACTAGTAATTTAAATGCTTCTTCTAGTATATTAGAAGGTAGTATAGATCAAACTGCCTTAACGGCTTCATTATCTGCTTCTCAAGCCCAAGCAGCAGCTGAAGAAACAGCACAAGCAGCTTTAGATGTAGCAACCGGTTCATTACAATCAGAGTCTAGCGCTTCTGTAGCTACTTTAAGTAGTAGTTTAGGAGCAATGGCTGCAATTGATGCAATAAATTCTAGTAATAATACAACTTATATAGGTAATGAAGCAATCGTTACCAACCTTATAGCAGCGAATGCGCTAGTATCCACTAACTATGACGGACCAGATGAATCAGAAATTTATTCTGATGATGGTATGTTTATCGACTTTAAACAGGGTAGTATATTTTCTCCAAGTTTTGTTGTAACAGGAAGTGATGCATTTTTTAAAGGTACAGTAAGAGTAGGTGCAACAGATTTAACTGAAGATAATACAATCAATCAAGCTGACATACTAGGAGCTGGAGCAGTAAACTTTAACCCAGATCTTACAGTTGCAGGTTTAGATGGTAGACCAGGAGGCATTAAAGCTGTTTATGGAAGTTCTACTACATCAAATATTTCTTATGCAGATGCTGCTAAAACTCAGTTAAAAATATATAGCTCTACAGATAATAGCATAGGAGCCGGATGGCCAGCTTTTAAAGTTAACCCTGATGCAAGATATTTAATCTCTCTTAGAGTAAAATCAGATACTACACTTTCTTCCGGATTCCATTTTAGAATGCAAGAATTAGACAGTGAGCTACCAGCCGGTAAAACACATATATCTAATGAGGCAGGAAGCTCTGAAGACGGTGTTGTAGAAGATACAAGACAAATCTCATCCTTTGCAACAGCTTCAAATGGAGCTGCATTAGATTTAGATGATATTGGTTTAGGTACTTCATTTACTGAATACTTATTTTACTATACACCAACCGAATCAGCTGTTTATGCCTCTCCTATTATACTAAATTGGACCGGAGCAGGTACCAACGAAATAATAGTTGATAGAGTTCATATCGCCCCTGAAACTTTAGTTAAAACAAAAGGATCAGTCGGAGGATGGACAATCGACTCAAACGCCATTTATAGAGGTACAGAACTTGCCGATGATACATTTGCTTCTTCAGATGGACAGATAACATTAGGAGCAGGGTTTATCGGAGCAAAACAATTTAAAATAGCTTCCGACGGTGATGCTACATTTAGAGGGTTAATTTCTGGTTCTACTATTGAAATTGGAACTACTTCAAATAATATATTTAAAGCAAATAACAACGGTATCTCTCTAGGGCATGCCACATTTACATCAGCACCTTTTAGAGTTACACCAGCAGGAGCATTAACAGCTACTAATGCAACTATTAACGGTACTATTACTGCTACAGACGGTACGATTGGTGGATGGAATATCGACAGTGATGCCATATTTAGCTCAGGTTCTGCAAAAGATACTAGCGGGTTTACCACTAGCGGTATAACTTTTGCAAAAGCAGGTTCAATACATAGTACAGAGTTTGTAATAGACAACAGTGGAGCGACGTTTAAAGGAGCAATTACTGGGGGTACCATAGCTATCGGAAGTAATTTTAATGTAGATGCAGAAGGAAACTTAACAGCATCTAATGCCGATATAGCCGGTTCTATAGTTATTAGCTCAGGTGCCACTTACGATGCGATAAATGATGCACAAAGCACAGCAAATCAAGCTACCGCAAGTGCTTCTACTAATACAAGTAATATTAATAACTTAACTACTGATGTTACTAATTTAGATAATAGAACATTTACTAATGTTTCAGGTAGTGTTGTAAAGGCTGCAATACCTTCTTCTACTCCTGGACTATATATAGGAAGTAATTATTTAGGATTCCATTCAGCCTCCCACTGGGCAACTTACATGGCTAGTAATGGAGATTTCTATTTAAGTGGATCAACTGGAGGTTTAGCCTGGGATGCATCTGAATCAGAATTAATTGTAGACGGGATAATATCAGCTTCAGAAGGATACTTTGCTGGTAATATAAATGCTGAGAATATGACCTTAAGTGGAGGATCTTTTTCTGCTCCTTCTATTACTGGTGGTAGTTTAAGTATAGGTTCAGGAAATGACATATTTAGAGTTGCATCAGATGGAGATATGTGGATTGGTCATGCTACACAAGGTAGTGCAGAATTCCAGGTTACTAAAGCAGGAGCATTAACTGCTACTAGTGCAACCATAACTGGGAATATAACAGCAACAGCCGGTACATTCTCAGGTAATATTAATCTATCCGGTAAATTAAATGCTAATAATTTTTATTTCGGATCTAATGTAAGTGGCTCAGACGACGGATTATACCTCAATGCAAACAACAAATGGTTTGCTGATGGAAGTTTTAAAGCAGGTACTGCAAATAACTTTGTAGAGTTTGACGGTTCATCATTAAGTGTAAGTGGTTCTATCGTAGGTTCTACAATAACAGTCCCGAATACTGCAAATCCTAAATTCGCAGTTGCTGCCGATGGTTCAGTACTGGCGACAGATGCTAATATTGAAGGAACTATTAATGCATCTGGAGGTACTATAGCAGGATTTACAGTTACAGGAAATGAATTAGTTGCTACTGGTTCTGACGGTAACGACTCTATAGAAATAGTCGCAGGAGATGCACCCTCTATAACAATTTACTCTGGTAGTGATGCTAGAGTTAGAATAAATAGAAACACTTCGTTATCTGCAACTAATACTGGAGCTCCTTTAACTATGACAGGAACTATCAGTAATACAAATAACGGAACTGGATTTAGTAACTCTACTTCAGGATATGTTACTTTTAACTTTAGTGGTCCTTTATATAACAGTGATACTACACCTCCTTCATCATCAGCAGTAACATCTGCTTATGATAATGTTAATGCTTCTTTTTCTGCTACTATAAATCCTCAATTAACTTCACATTACATTGAATCAGAATTTAGCCCCTACGATCCTTACGGAAATGGATCTGTATCTCATACTGTAGGTATAACTGTAGGAGCAGAACTACGTAAAAATTATCAAGGTTCTATTTCTACTATACAAACCAAACTATATAATTTTGGTAACTCAGGATCAGGAGATGAAGTTATAACTCTAGATACTGGAAATCTAGATATTAACTTCAACGGCGTAACTCTACAGCTAGGAGCATCTTATAGTGTGAGAACTTTTATAAAAAGTATTGTTATCTCAGCTTATGCTTCAAATGGTGGAGGAGGACTTAACGTTTTATCGGTTGATTATAGACCTCCAATATGTTCCGCAGTAACGGTTTCAGCTGCTGCTGGTACAGCGTTAGAATTTTCAGAGATAACAGCCGGCGGTATGCAGGTAATTTCAGCTACTTCTAAATATGTTAAGATGCCAGTTACGACAACTGGTGCACAGTTAGAGGTAGGAGGTGCGATAACAGCAACAGGAAATATTACAGCATTTGCTTCATCTGATAATAGATTAAAAGAAAATATTAAAATTATTAATAGTCCTTTAGAAAAAATTCATAAATTAAGAGGAGTATACTTCGATTGGAAAGCTGGAAATGAAAATGTACATACATTTAAAGGTCATGATATAGGAGTTGTAGCACAAGACGTTAAACACGTACTTCCTGAAGTTGTAGGAGAAATGCACGGAGGGTATTTAGGCGTTAAATATGATAAACTAACAGCAGTATTAATTGAAGCAGTAAAAGAATTATCAAGTAAAGTAGAAGAGTTAGAGAATAAATTAAAAGACTAGTTATGGCAATACAGTCGTCAGGACCTATATCATTCGAGGATCTTAATGATGAATTAGGAAATAGTACTCAAGCTGAACTAAATCTTACTTCTGCATCATTAGCTTTCGGGTTGACCTCTCCTGATTCAATGGATGAATTTTACGGTTTAGGAGCTCCAACTCCAGCACCTACACCAGCACCAATAGCTCCAACACCAGCTCCAACACCAGCTCCAACACCTGCTCCTACTCCAGCCCCTATAGTTAATAATAATCAATCTTTATACTATTCTACTACATCTGGAAATGATGCTTGTAGTGGAGGAGACGACGGACTTGCATATAGTACTTACATAGCAGGAGCAACAGCATTTACTAGTGCTAATGTAACTTATATAGACAGTATAAAAACCGGAGGATATGCAGCCAGTACTACATTCTGGGTATCAGATGGTACAGATAGTAGAGAATTTGCTAAAACTAGTCAGTACGGTACACCACAAGCTTCATCAGTTACTTGTCCTACTCCTAGTCCAACACCTGCTCCAACACCTGCTCCTACTCCGGCACCAACACCTAGCCCGACACCTGCTCCAACTCCGGCACCTGTTGCCCCGACTCCAGCACCTACTCCGGCACCTACTCCGGCACCTACTCCGGCACCAACACCTGCTCCTACTCCGGCACCAGTAACACCTGCTCCTACTCCGGCACCAACACCTGCTCCTACTCCAGCTCCTATAGTAACAGGTAATGAAGATTTATACTACTCAACTAGTGACGCT
>Ga0222718_10000148_pt1 | contig 68314 bp, 63 predicted proteins | sample C33_27DmetaG_FD_165045 | JGI IMG/M metagenome (GOLD analysis project Ga0222718, IMG submission 165045) | Estuarine water microbial communities from San Francisco Bay, California, United States - C33_27D | ecosystem: Environmental > Aquatic > Marine > Unclassified | place: USA: California... | reverse complement strand
AACCATGACTAACACAATCATTTTAACATCAGAACAACACGGATGTGCATACTCTATTGATAGTGAAGGAACGCTATTCTATACACCAATGTTACAAGGAGGAGGGATAGAAACAGAGGATTGGATAGAGGTTGATCATATGTCTATGTTAGGAGAAGAGAAGGAAGTACAAGACGTTATTAATACAGTGCATGAGCAGTTGATTACACTTAATAAGGCATTAGGTTGGTATTATCAGAACTGATACTTGCACCTGTTTCTGTTACCTAATGCCCCTGCTACTTTTCCCGTGAAACTATCAAACTTAGGACGCTCAGCAGGGGTAAAATTATCCATCTCATTTTCATCTCTAAAACAATACCAACTATTACAGGATAACTTATTACTCACAGGAGAATTAATTGATAGAAATACTCCATTATTAGTCTTACGATTGCCTGTAACAAACTCAGCACAATCTGCCTGATTCTTAAACTCTCTCCTCTCACCATTTAAACGGCATGCATATATTTTACCTCTTCTATTCACGCGAGGTTTAATATCAGCAAGCATCCTACCTTTCCAAGTCCATCTATATCCACCACACTGAAATGTCGTTCCTTTAATGCACGCAACGATTCCTTGTTTTGCCTCTATTTCCTTACACTTAGCAGCATACCCAATAGAACGAAACGTCTCAATATATTCATTCTCTAATGTATAACAATCAACCTCTTTCATACTAGGATGATTAAGAACAGATTGGTCCCTAGTAGCACCTTCACCACCATACGTTGAGTTATATCCTTTATTGTATGTGTCGAACTTTTCTATCCAATATCTTTCTCTCTCATCAACACTTTCATCATCAACAGTTTCTATCACATAGAACGTAAATTCATCAACTCCATACTTATTCAGTGCCCGAGCAATAGGCATAGTCCTAGCACTATTATTCTCAGCAAGGTTATGTAAATTCTTTCCTATTTGCTTGTGTTGTTTCCATCTCTCCTGTGGGTCTCGTATAGTCTTACCCACGTATTTCTTGCCTGATTCTTTATTCTGAATGATGTAGATTGATGCCATCTTCGATGTTACTTAACTGTGTTTTTATTTAGAGACATTATTTACATAAATGCGCTCATAAATGCTTAGATAAATATAATCCTGTTTTTTGTGTTGGATAGTATCCAATAGTATATTTTACCATAGAAAGGTTCAATCAGTAACGTTCTAATGTATTATAAAGTATTGATCTTATGTCTCCTCAAACCTTTTAAATGGTCCGAGGTCTTGTTGTTTTAAACCTTATAAATGGTCCGAGGTCTTGTTGTCTTAGCACGCATAATACCGAGAAGTCAAGTATAAACTACCGAACCCCCACAAAAATTCACACAGACCCCCAAAAAACAACCAATCCCCGAACTGTCACACAAAATAGGCACAGACCCCAAAATGCTGTATTGTAGAGGAATGAACAACACTACTCAAATGCAGACCTACACCGACCCTTGCACCTATGCCATGCAAAATGATATGAATCGTCTGAAGGAAGAGATTGCCTCAGACCTTGCAAACTACATGCTGGAGATGATGCCTCCCCTTGAGATGTGCGTCGATTTTGTATGTGATCGTTTCGGTCTTGATTGTACCTACGAACTGATTGATTTTGTTGCTGATTGTCACGATGAGTTCTTCGGCAACTGATACCCGATAGCGTGTGCCGGTCACTGAACAGGCACACAAAATAGGCACTGGCATCCAGATGACCTATATTGAACAAGTCAACCAAACGAACTCAAATCATGCGTAAGATCGAAACCCAAATGAACGCCGCCATCCAGGCAAACCAGAACTGGTCATCCGGCAACACTACAGTTTCGTTCAATGAGGAGACTGGCGAATCCTTGGTGCGTCTCCATGGCAACTTGATTGCTGTGATCGATGAAGACTCCATGACGATCTTCGATGGCGGATTCCAGAGCACCACGACCAAGAGCAGACTCAACGCCTTGTGCTCTGAATTCTGCGTTGCCGGTGAGGGAGTTTTCCAGAAAGACTTTAAGTGGTTCGTCCGTAAGTTCGTCGGAGCAGTTAACGGTCAGTCAAAATTCATCGTTGAAACATTCACTGCAGGTTACGTGTTCGCATGATCAAAACAAAAAAAGAGTGGGCAAAAGTCTACTCACAGTTCTACACTATCTTATTCCTTCTCATCCTATTATGACTCCAATTCTTCACATCGAACACCCAGAGGATTCTGTACTCACAGGGGACTTAAGTTTCTTGGACGCTATTAGAAACCATGGCGTGCTAAGTGTGAAGATGGACGGTGCGCCAGCAATCGTTTGGGGCATCAATCCTGCATCTGGAAAGTTCTTCGTGGGCACCAAAAGTGTGTTCAACAAAGTAAAGATCAAAATCAATGAATCACACCAGGACATTGATACGAACCACAAGGGAGAGGTTGCAACAATCCTCCATAAGTGCTTTGACTATCTTCCACAAACTGGAGGCATATTTCAAGGTGATTTCATAGGTCTAGGCGGGTCTGATGAGTATACACCGAACACGATTACCTATAAATTCAGTGATATCGTAGATGAGGAGATTATCGTTGCCCCTCATACTTACTATACAGCAGAGAGTGACTTAAGAGACGCAATCGCACACCCGCTGAAGTTTACTATCACCGACACAGTTTACTGCAAGTTCGTAACACCTCGTGCTTATATTTGGTCGGGTGCTTATTGCTCACTCGACGAGCAGTTTGAGTTACCTCCAGCAATGACTGCAGTGATGTCGTTGTTACCTACCGTGCAGTTCGTGAGTGATAAAGAAGCAGCGTTAATCCGTAAGAACGTTAACACTGCGTTGCGTACAGGTAAGGATTACTCTGCTGATGATTTTCTCGGCAATGTAACACTAATGGCGTTGTACAGTTTGGTTCAGTATATCAAGGAAGAATGCCTCTCACAGTGTAGAGTTCTGAACGGTCCAGAAGCATATATCAATCAAGACAGAATTGATGCAGAGGGTTATGTCTACTCATACGAGGGTAAGGTATACAAAATGGTCAATCGTAAGCAGTTCAGTGTTGCTAACTTCAACAACACTAAGTTTGAACGTGCTGCTGCAGTCTGCTGAGGGTTTGTGTTGACAACTGTGGTGCTCTTATGTTATACTTAGAGGACGCACAGTTAGTGTTAGATAAGGACAGTTATTGGGGGGCGTTTTATGTTCCCGTCCCGCCCCTTATATAAAAACGTTGGGTCCCTGTAACCTACAACGAACCAAAAGAGCGAGAGAAATATAAAGTTAAAAAAAATTTTCCGAGGGGATATAGAGTATTGAAATACCTCGAAGTAAAAAAAATTCCGCCAGGTAAAAACGCCCTTCAAAAGTCGCACTGGATATATAATGCAGAGGTGCGTATTATTACTATGAATATTTCAATCAAGACCTATGAGAGGGAACTACTGATAGAAGCACTTGAATATCGCATAGAGAATGACGAGGAACTGATAAGGGATTATAGTACGAAGGAAGAACTTACATATCTCTTGGAGAGATTGTCTGAGGAGTACTAAATATTTCTATACAGCGTTGACCTGAGTGAACCGCTGTGGTATAATAACGATGTCACTTAATTCATTTTCATGGCTAAAGGATTTACAGTAAAGACTGCTACACCGACTTCAAAGAAAGAAGAGTTTAATTTAGAAGCAGCAAAAGAAATGATTCGTGGTAAGACAGTAGTATTCTGTCTACCTGGTAGGGGATGTTCATATACATTTCTAAAAAGTTTTGTACAGTTATGTTTTGATCTTGTACAATCTGGTGCAAGTATTCAGATTTCACAAGACTATAGTTCGATGGTAAACTTTGCACGGTGTAAGTGTTTAGGTGCAAATGTTCTTCGTGGACCGAATCAGAAACCATGGGATGGAAAACTTCCCTATGATTATCAATTATGGATTGATAGTGATATTGTATTTGACACTGAGAAGTTTTTCCGTCTTGTAGCAATGGATAAGGATATTGCTGCTGGATGGTATATGACTGAGGATGGTCGTACTACATCTGTTGCACACTGGTTAGAGGAAGGAGATTTCCGTTCTAATGGTGGTGTAATGAATCATGAGACTGGTGAGTCAATGTCGAAGCGTAAGAAACCATTCACAGTTGATTACACTGGGTTTGGATGGGTTCTGATTAAGAATGGAGTATTTGAGAGTTTGCCGTATCCATGGTTTGCTCCAAAGATGCAGACATTTGAATCAGGAGAAGTCCAAGATATGTGTGGAGAGGATGTGAGTTTCTGTTTGGATGCAATTGAGAAAGGTTATGAGATTTGGTGTGATCCTGTAATTCGTGTGGGGCATGAAAAAATGCGCGTGATCTGATGAGCGCATATGTGCTTTTGATGTGTTATACTGGATGGGCAGTTGATAAATCACTAAAGGGTTATAACCGCCCGTTTCAAACTGTTATTAAAAAATCGCGAAAAACAAAATTATGGCAAAGATTAAGAAGTCTCTAACTGGTAATTTGATGATTGAGTCTCGTCCAAAGAAGACTCGTCAAGGTTCAGGGCAACATACAAAGTATGCGGCATCAAGTGGTAATAACAAACCAAAGCGTTATCGTGGTCAAGGTAGGGGTTGAATAGATAAGAGTAGTTGTAAAAGTTTGTATGTCCCGATTGATTACTAATTTACCAGCAGTCAAAGTATGGGTACGAAAAGAATACTTATGTGATCATAAGTATGGACATGGTGAGTTTATTGAGGGCGTTTGGGTATCTGCTAAAAGTATACCTGGACGTGCTTTTTATTTTGAGACATACTTACCAGACTATGCGGCAATGTATGACAAACTTCCAATCAGTGCCTTTGTATCAAGACCAGAGACACCAGACCCTGACTTAGACCTTCCCAACCTGCAGTTTTGGAACTGTATGGACTATAACGTCACTACCATCTGTAAGCAGATTGTAGCGTCAATGGAGTGGGAATGTCGTACAAGGCACTTTGGTATCATTAAGGGGGAATACATCTGCACTCTGGATAATTATCATGGTGATATTGATACAATTGATGCATCTACAAGTGAATTACCTGATGAGCATAAGTCATTTAATTTAATTGCACTTGAAAATGGACAATATGCATTGTATCCAAACAATAGGTGTCGTATTTTTGATATTTCTATGACACCACAAGAGGCAAAGATACCTGATTTTAAGGTTTCAACCAAATTGTATCAGGTTGAGAATGGTATTATATGGGGTCGTTTGGGTGATTGTACTGATTATTTCTGGACAACACCTGAAGAACGAGAGGAATATCCACAGCAACAAATAAATAACAAAAACGAGGAGAACAATGGGTAACTCACCAGTTGATAGAAACATAAGTTACATGAGAGAAGTATGGGGGACAACAAGTTTAACCACAGATTATTGGTCATTGCCTAAGAATACACCTCAAGAGACTCCTGTAGAGTTAAAAGAAGTGCTAAATGATGAAGCAAAGGCAATTGATATCAATAAAAAAGAAGTTATTATGGAAAATTCTTATGATACAATTCCAAATCGTTACTAAACTGTTATAGATACTATGTTAAAGTGTATCAAAGAGGATGCCAGTTAAGATTTCTCGTGGATTTCAAGATATAAGTCTATCTTTTAAGCGCCATCCCATTACAAATGACGTAACTGTCTTAAAAAATGAGGATGCGATCAAGAAATCTGTTATTAATTTGATTAGAACTCGCATTGGAGAGCGTTTTTTTAATGAATTAATAGGCACACGAATCGGAGATACACTTTTTGAATTAAATAATTTAGATAATGACTTTTTGAGAGAAGAAATTATTACATTATTGAAAAATTATGAACCCAGAATCGATATAACAAACGTTTTTACAGAGTCTGATATAGATTCTAACGACTTATTGATTCAAATTGAATATGACATCATCGGATTACCTCTCCCAACACAAAATATAGAGTTTATCTTACAACCTTCTAGGGTATAATGTCATTTAACCAGTTTACTAACCTCGATTTTAATGATATAAGAACTCAGATTAAGGATTATCTGAGGTCAAGCAGTAATTTTACGGATTTCGACTTTGAAGGATCCAATTTTTCTGTATTAATTGACACGTTAGCATATAATTCATATGTTACTGCCTATAATACCAATATGGCAGTCAATGAAGCATTTATTGATAGTGCGACACTAAGAGAAAATGTCGTATCTTTGGCAAGAAACATTGGATATGTGCCAAGATCAAAGAAAGCATCTACTGCAAAGATTACATTCAATGTAAATGTAAGTGCTACTGCACTGGGAACCACTAATGGTGCAAGATCAGTCAAATTAAAGAAAGGTGTTGTTGCTTTAGGTGCAGCAAACAACGGAAATTATATTTTTTCAATTCCAGACGACATTACAGCAACTCCAAACGCGAATGGAATTGCAACATTTGAAGGAATTGAAATTTTTGAAGGAAATTTACTGAAAAAAACGTTTTTGGTGAATGATTCTCAACCAGATGCAAAATATATTCTACCAAATAGTGATATTGATACCTCTACAATTCGTGTTTCGTCAGTTGGGACATCTATAGAGGAATATACGCCATATCAAAACATTTTTAACGTTACTCCGAGCACTCGTTTATATCTTGTGCAAGAAATTGAAGACGAAAGATATCAAATTCTCTTTGGAGACAACATTTTAGGCAAAAAACCAGAAAATGGCAATAGAATTGAAGTTACTTATATTACAACGAATGGAATAGCAGCAAATGGAGCAATTAATTTTACATTTACTGGAAATCTAACCTATTTCAAAGGGGAAACCGAGTATAGTGTTTCAAAAAACATCTCCGGCGTAACGACTCTACAAGCGTCCGAAAACGGTGATGACATAGAAAGTATTGATACAGTCAAATACCTTGCTCCTAGGGTCTATGCATCGCAGTACAGAGCGGTTACTGCCACAGATTACTCTAGTCTCATCCCATTCCTGTATTCAAATGTAGAATCAGTTTCTGCATATGGTGGAGAAGAACTCAATCCACCACAGTATGGAAAAGTCTTCATTACAATAAAACCAAAGAATGGAGAGTTTATCTCCGATGTGACAAAAGACTCTATTAAAAATGATTTAAAAAAATATACAATTGCAGGAATTAAGCAAGAATTTTTAGATCTCAAATATCTTTATGTTGAATACAATTCAACTGTTTCATATGATCCAAGTGCTATATCGAATAGACAAGATTTGTCTAGTAGGATTATAAATGCAATAGAAATGTATGCAAAGTCATCAGACATTAATTCTTTTGGTGGGAGATTAAAGTACAGCAAATTGCTTTCACAAATTGATAAAGTCGATAGTGGAATCACCTCAAATATCACAAATCTTGTGATTAGAAGAAATATGGTACCTGCATTTGATGTTCTTGCAAATTATGAAATCTGTTATGCAAATCAGTTCCATGCAGAATTGGAAGGATTCAATATCAGGTCATCTGGTTTCACAGTTTCTGGTATTGATGGAACTCTTTATATAACAGATGTTCCTGATGTAGCATCTAGTCCAACTAACGCAGCAAATATTTTCAACAATAGACCTGTTCAGATAGCACCAAAAACTGGTTCAATTTCAATTATAAAAATCAATGAGGGAAGTGAAGTTTCTACTGTAATCCCAAATGCAGGCACTATTGATTATGCAAAAGGTGAAATTATTATCTTTCCAATTAATATTTCATCCACAGTTCTTGATAATCGTATTGAAATTGAAGCAACACCGGAATCAAATGATATTATCGCAAAAGAGAACCTTTATATTGTCCTAGATACTACAGGAAACAGTGTATTATCACTAAAAGAAGATTTGATCACTTCGGGTTCAAGTCGTTCTGGTACTAATTACATTCCACCGTCAAGTTACACCAGTAGCACAAAGTATACTCGATAAGAAATGTCAGATAACAAAGTAAAAATCTCTAATATTCTGGAAAATCAACTTCCAGAATTTATTTTAGATGACAATCCACTCTTTAGAGAGTTTTTGGAGCAATATTATCTGTCATTAGAACATGATTATGGTACTGTTGATCTTGCTGAAAATATTGCAGAGTTAAAAAACATTGATAGGTTTGCAGATTTAAAATATACAGCAGTCCCACCAGTAACAACAACAGTAGTTTTCAATATTGACGATATTATTGAAGTCAGTCATACTGCAGGATTTCCGGCAAAGAATGGACTCATAAAAATTGATAATGAAATTATAACATATACTGGAAAGACTGCAAATTCTTTTACTGGATGTGTGAGAGGTTTTTCTGGTATTGATAGAATTTCTAGTGATGAAAATCCAGAATTTTTAAACTTTAACGTTAGTCAAACAGAGATACACGGTCAAGGTTCAATTGTTACTAACCTTAGCTTTATATTTTTAGCAGAATTTTTCAAAAAATATAAAAAGTCATTTTTACCTGGATTAGAAGATAGACAGTTCCAAAATGTCAATATCGATAATATTCTTTCTAGGGCAAGAGACTTTTATAGTTCAAAGGGAACCGATTCTTCATTAAAAATTCTTTTTAGTGTTTTATTTGGTAAATATGTCGATGTCATTAAACCTTTTGACTATACAATTAGACCATCTGATGCAGAATGGTCACTTTCAGATGTAATTATTGTTGAACCTATAGGAGGTAATCCATCAAAACTTCAAGGAACAACTTTATTGCAGAGTTCAATCGTAAATCCAACTGCAAAGGGTACTGTCGCAAGAATCCAAAGTACATCATTAAGTGGAAAGCAATATTATAAAGTATTTTTCACAAGAGGTTCTATTGAAAACAAAATTGAAATTAGCAAAAAAACTAAAGTATTGGGAGTTGGTGTTACCGACACAACTTTAACTGTAGATTCAACCATTGGTTTTCCTGAAAGTGGTAGTTTCTACAATAAAGGGGAGTCAAACAGATATAGTGAAGTTACGTATATAAACAAAAACTCTAATCAGTTCTTTGGTTGCGTAGGGTTGTCTACAACACTAATAGAGAATGATCCAATTATTGATGGTAACTTTATATACGGTTACGAAGATAATGATACCAGTAAACTCGTCACAATGCGAGTTGTTGGAACTGTTGTAGATATTGCAAATAATACAAACAACACTAATAAATTTTCAATAGGAGATATTATTACAGTTGGTCATCTTGGTGAAAAATTAGATGAAAGTGATATTAAATTTAATAGTTGGTTTTACAATAATGTAACACTTACTAATGTTGGTTCTACTCCATCTCCAACTATTGTTAATACCGAAGTTGATCATTATCTGCATGTTGGTGATAGAGTAGATATTCTATTAAAGGATAGTAGGTTAGTTGAAGAATCAAATCGTACAGTTACCTCCATCTTAAGTAAAACTCAGTTTCAAATTAATGCTGGTACTTTAGATTCCAGTAAAAAATATATTGTAAAGAAAAAACTTGATTTTGTAAATGAAAATCTCAATACCGAAGGTATTTTAGCAAATATTCAAAATACATTCACAGATAAAGATAAAAACACATACGTTGCGTTTTCGGGACTTCCTGGTTACGATGACGTATCAATTAGTAATAGGTCTAAAGAATTTACTTCTTCCGATATAGATGCAGTTTCAAGTATAATTACAATTAATAGTCATAATTTTAAAAATGGTGAAAAGGTCTATAATGAAACTAATTCGAGTAGCACTACACTCACACCAGGAAATTATTATGTCAATGTAATTAATAATAATAGTATAAGATTATCACTAAGTAATTCATCTCTCGAAAATAATACTTTTCTCAACATTACTGGAGTTGGTGCGACTGATCAATATAAATTGACCCCATCATCTTTGTTTGGTTCGGAAGTAGTTGATCAAAATAATTTTAAGAGAATTTACAAAACACCAAAACCAGCAAAAAACCATAATGATATTATAGGAGCAATTGGTGTTGCATTGAATGGTGTTGAATTTAATTCACCAGTCGGAGAAGATTCTATTTTCTATGGTCAGGTAGATTCTATCAATATTTTAAATAATGGAAGTAATTACGATATAGTAAATGCACCACAACTATCAGTTATAGATGATAACGGAACAGGTGCTGATGTTATTGGAAACTTTAAAGGAAAAGTTGAGGATATCATCCTTGTCGATAGTGGTTTTAACTACGTAGAAACTCCCACAGTAACAATTTCTGGAGGAAATGGAACAGAGGCAACTGCAGAAGCAAAAATGCGAGGTTTTACTTACTCTGAAGCATTTAATGATTTTTCTGTAGGTCTTACAAATAATAAAATTACATTATCGGATGGACATAAATTCATAAACGGTGAAGAAGTAACTTATCTTTCAACTGGTACTCCTATCGGTATTGGAAGTACTGCTGTTGGTTTTGGAACAGACAGATTAACATCTGGTGCAACATACTTCATCAATAAGCACAATAATACAGAATTTTCACTTACAACAACAAAAGAAAGAGCATTAGCAGGAATTGGGACAATTGAGTTTGTTGCATTTGGAAATAAGGAGCATACATTAAGGTCGAGAAAAAATAGAAGAATTATTGATAGAATTGTCGTTGATAATTCTACCGATGATTTTACTAATAAAAAAGTCATTATTGATGGTATAGCATGGCCACCAATCGACCAAAAGAATCTATATACAACTTTTGTTGGTATTAATACCGAAAATAATTACATCTATGCAAAAAATCATTCATTTGAGAATGGTGATAATGTAGAATATACTTTTGATGGTACTTCAATCGGTGGTCTATCAACAGGAGTAAACTACAAAGTAACTGTTCTTGATTCAGATAGATTCCATCTTAGTGAAGCGGGGACAGCATCATCAATCAGTAGTGTAAATTATCAAAGAAAAATATATGAAAACCTCACCAGTGTAGGAGTTGGTACTCATACCTTCCAAAGTCCAAGTATTGTTGTCACAATTGATGGATTAGTTTCTGTAGGAGATACTAGTTCAATTCCATCTTACTATACTGCTACTGCAACTCCAGTGGTTCGTGGAAGTCTTGATAGTGTATTCATTAGGAATGGTGGTGTTGGTTACGGTGTAACCGATATAATTAATTATCAGAAAAATCCACAGGTCAAAGTTTTATCAGGAAAAGATGCTGATATTAGAGTCCTTATTTCAGATGGAAAAATATCTGGGGTATATGTCTCCAATTCTGGATCAGAGTATACAACTCCTCCAACACTTAATGTAATTGGTGCTGGCAGCCAGGCAAAATTAAATGCAATTATTGTCAATGGTTCAATATCAGCGGTCAATATTGTTAATCCTGGTAGTGGATATGAAGAGGGAACAATTGTTGAAGTCATACCAACTGGAGAAAATGCAAAATTAAGTGCAGAAATCCATAGATGGCAACTTAATAATGTTGAAAGGTATGCAGCAGAACTTTCTATTGCTAATAATAGAGATTTGATTCAAATGAAGTCATCTCTACCCATTACACAAAATAAAGTAGTTTCTTTCTATCCTGGGAAAAAACTACGTGAACTGTTAAGCGATAACCTTGATGTTAATGGAGATGAGAAGACCTCAGGTTTAAACCATTCACCTATCGTTGGGTGGGCATATGATGGTAATCCAATTTATGGTCCGTATGGAAATGGAAAAGCAGTTCCAGATAATACGGGAACCGGTGGAGTTAAAAAAATTACATCAAGTTATGAAATTGATTCAGAAACTTCATCAACATTAAGACCTCCTGGATTTAATGATGGATTTTTTGTTCAGGATTTTGTTTATAAAGCAAGTGGCGATCTTGATGAATATAATGGAAGATATATTGTCAATAATGATTTCCCCAACGGAACTTATGCATATTTCTCGTCATTAGACATTAATGACAATCTTGCATATCCATACATCACAAAAGCACACTATAATCAATCTGATTCATTTAATTATGATCCATTAACTAACCAATCTGATTCAATTCTCAATAATGGTCAATATAAAAGAAATGTCACCCATTTGGGGATGAATGATTTGTCTAGAGAATATCCATTCCTAGAAAATCCCCTTAAGTCTCCAACACAAATTAATGTTGATTTGGTCAAAAGTGGCAAAATTGACTCTATAACAGTAGAAGATGCTGGGTCCGACTATAAAGTTGGAGAAAAAATTATTTTCAATGAACCATCAATTAATGCTCAAATTGATCAAATTCTTGGAAAAGAAATTAATAATATTACGACTTCTGAAATTGAACTAGAAAATACCATTTTTAGTGTAAGGGATAATGTAGTAACTGGAATTACCACAACCCCACATACTTTCTTGGATACAGATACTATTGAAATTTCTGGTATATCTTCTTCAACTTATAAAAATATTGAAGGATTTAGAAAAATTAGTGTAAAGTCAGTCAACGCTAGTGTTAGAGTTGCTATTGCAAATACTACAATTACCGGAATCACTACAGATATTATATTATCAGACTCTACAATCACTAGAAAGTTTGTACCTGATGATATTATTAAAGTTGGTGATGAAGAGATGCAAATTGTTCGTCTTGATGATATTAATAATAAGTATAAAGTTACCAGAATTGTTAATGATACTGTAGGAAGTGCTCATACCGCAGGAAAGTTAGTAACTAAGTTATCTCAAGAATTTGCATTTAGTATTGACAGAAAAGTAGAGAATAAAAATATAGATATCGCTAATAAAGAAAATTTTGATATTTCTGCAGTAGGTATTGGATCTACTTATACTTCAGCAGTTGTTGGAGTTGCTGGTAGTAAGAACATTACTGTTTCGATTCCACCTAGAGCAATTTACATAAAAAATCATAAATTTAATACTGGAGATGAATTGAATATTGTTTCTGTGGGTGGAACAATAAATGCATCTGCTTCAGATGACTTATCATCTCAATTCGATCTTGCTACAGTTAACCTTTTTGCAGTAAAGATAGGAACTGACTTTATTGGATTAGCAACTTCAAAAGCAGGAGTCGCAACTTCTTCAGTATATTTTGTCAATAATCTAACAGGAAAAAACCACACATTAGTTCAAGTCAAAAACAATATTACAGGCATTGCCAAAAAAGTATCTGCTAATGTTATGCTGGAAACTCCACATACATTAAAAGTAAATGATGAAGTAAAATTAGATATTACTCCCAACAAAACACAAGATTTTGTATTCAAGTATAATCCTAATATACAAAAACTTGTCGTTGATCCAAAATCATTTGCTCCTACTGGAATTACAACTGTAACGACTTCAGAAATCACGATTGAAAATCATGGTCTGCAGACAGGTGATGTCGTTGCATATGTGAACTCTGTTGGTATTGCAACACCTTTACAAAATAACAATCAATACTATGTAATTAAGATATCTGATTCTAAAATTAGATTAGCAGAAACAAACTTTGATTCAAAGGTATTCCCATATCAAAATATTATTATAACTGAGCAGGGACACGGAACACATGAAATTTCAAAAGTAAATCCCAAGTTAGATGTCATAAATGGCGGATTACTTGCAATTAATGTTTCAGATACAAGTCTACAAAATTTTGATATTAATTTTTATACTGATGATACCTTTAATTCTAGATTTGAATCCAAATTTATTAGAAGAGAAGGAACAATTGGTGATGGTGGTGCTAATACTAAAATTATCTTTGATCTTACTCAAGATATTCCCAAGAATTTGTATTATAGAATTGAGGGAGATGATGCTAATTTTACAGATACCTATCCATCCTCTGTCAATGAAGATGTAACAAATTACTCTAACATTTGTATAGTAGATTCCAAATTTAATCAAAATTATAGAATTACATCAGTTGCATCAACCACGTTTAATTTTACTTTAGTTGGAAGTGCGGAAACAACATCGTATACTTCTACTGGATTTAGTAGTGCATTTTATTCCACAAATTCTATAACTGAAGTTGGCGGAATTCATGCAACTAAAATCATAAATCCAGGTATTGAACTTACAAAATTTCCAAGTATCACATCCATTGGAACTACAACAGGTAAGAATACAGTTCTTAAAGTTAATAGTGCCGAAATTGGTAAAATTTCCGATAATACATCTGCAAATCCAGGTATTGAATACTTAAGTGATAAAACTCTCACTCCAAAAGCAGACACTAATATTATCCTTAACGTTATTAATACTAAAACATTAAACTCAATTGGAATTGTTACTTCTGGAAATAATTATACTACTCCACCTACAGTAATTGGAATTGGAAATAGTAACATTATTACAAAAACAACACTTCAGAGTGGTTCTGTTTTATCTGTCGATATTGTTGCTAATGATAGTAATTTAAGTGAAGATCTAAGAATTGTAGCAATAAACAATTCAAATGGAGTTAGTGTTACTAATGCCACTTCTGCTTTTCAAATTAATACACTTTCCCTGAGAGCACCTATCACTGGATTTACACAATTCCCATTTGAAATTGGTGATGATATTTTAGTAGAAAATATTCAAATTACTGATGATGTAGATGGTTACAATTCAAGTGATTATGACTATAAGTTCTTCACTGTATCTGGTATAAACACAGTTGGTGGAACTGAAAGCATTAGCTATTCAATTGCTGGTTTAGGATTCACTGGTGGCACTTATAATAATGCTCAAAATGCTTCATTCGGTAGAGTTATAAAAGCAAGTGACTTAGCAACATTTAAACCAGAGTTCAAAAGCGTAAGATACACAGAAGGAGAAAAGATTATTATTGATGGTACTGATACATCTGCCATTGTAGCAAAAAATGGTTGGGATGAAGAATCCAGTACCTTAAAAATTAATAATGTTATCGGAGACTTTAAAAATTCATCGGTCATTCGTGGTATTGTAGGAAACTTTAAATCTACAATTTTAGATAAGTCTGAATTTGATTTTGATTTGGTTGTAGGGAGTACTTCATCTGATTATGGTATTTGGAAAACTGATATAGGAAAATTGAATGATAGTCTCCAAAGAATTCACGATAATGATTATTATCAAAGATTCTCATATAGTATTCGTGGAGAAATTGCCCTAGAAGAATGGCAAGAGTCAATTAATAGTTTAAATCATGTTGCTGGGTATAAAAATTTCTCAGATTTACAAATACTTACTGCTTCTGATGAAAAAATACCTTTTGATACAGACGGAAGTGATGTAAATCTTACTGTAGAATTGGCGAGTGATGCATCAGTACATACAAGAATGTACTATGACTTTGCTTCTGAGGACACAGAAACAACCAATTTATCAAAAATAATTAAATTTGATTCCAAAGTAATTACGGATTACAATGAATCTAGAACAAACAAAGTTTTAATGATTGATGATATAAGTTCTCAGTTTACTGGTATCACTACATCTATTGGTGGTGGAATCGTAGGTTTAAGTACATTTAATATATTTTCTGATAGTAACTCAATCCTTCACCATTCGTTTAATCCAGCAACTGGAATAGACATCACTGATAGTACGATTACAATCCCAGATCATAACTTCAATACTGGTGAAAAACTCATCTATGATCCAACAAATGCTGGTATTAATACCGGATCACCTATTGGAATTGTGACTGATAGTGCTCCTGGTGTTGCTTCTACTGATATTCTACCATCATTTGTTTATGCAATTAAAATTAGCGATGATACTTTTAAGGTTGCTATTAGTAAAACTAATGCTCTTTCTGGGGGAACCGGAATAGCAATGACAATTACTAATGCTGTTGGGATTGGTTCCACCCAGTCGTTCTCTGTAGAAACTGACCTTGCATCTTCCAGAAGTATTATTACAATTGATAATATCATCCAAAGTCCTCTTGCAAGAAAAGATGTTATTGTTGGTTTATCAACTGCAGTCGGAATTGGTTCAACTCAAATTTCGGTAACAGATGTGTCAAATATTGTAGGTAAGTCCCTTATTAAGATTGAGAATGAAATTCTCAAAGTAGATCTAGTGGGTGTAGGGGCGACTAACGTGCTCAATATTCAACGTGGAGCAATGGGTACTGTTGCTGCCGCACACACTGTTGGTGCCGCTACTACTATCATCTCAGGGGATTATAGAATCAATCAGGGTAAAATTTACTTCAGCGATCCACCATATGGTCCCAGTGGCATTGGATCACTGACAACGAATTCAACATTCTCTGGTCGAATTTACTATAGATTAGATTATGAGAAAAATCTCATCATGGATGATATTTCTGAAGAATTTAATGGAACTCAAGATAAGTTCAACTTAAAGTCAAATGGACAACAAATAACTGGTATTAATACAAGTTTTGGTGTCATTATGATTAATAATATTTTCCAAAAACCATTTTATGGTGATGTTGGTTCTATTTTAGAGTCTGACTATAGAATTGTTGGAACTGGAGAAACTGCTGACTTTACTGGGACTGGAAGAGAAGATCTTCCAAGTGGTGGAATAATCAATGAATTTTCAGTTGGTGTTGGTAGTAACTATCAAGTTCCTGCAGCTGCACTAGGTATTGCTGTTGTAAATGGTTCAGGGGTAATTACTGGAGTTAATGTTGGGGTAGGTTCTACTGGTGTACATTCTGGTGGTGCTGGTTATTTATTCCCACCCAATGTTTCGATTGCAGATACGCTAGGAAATGGCGTAGGTGCTGCAGTAACTGCAACTATTGGTGCTGCTGGAACAATTACAGGATTTACGGTCAATAATGGTGGAACTGGATATACTCAATCAAGTCCACCATTGGTTTCTATTGATGCACCTTCACCATACAAGGGTATTCCATTAACTGGTGGTAGTGGTTCTGGTGCCAAAATGGATGTTGTTGTTGGAACTGGTGGGAGTGTCATTTCATTCAATATTGCAAATCGTGGTATAGGTTATGAAATTGGTGACCAACTTTTCTTAACAGGTCTTCCGTTTAATCCAGTTGGAGTTGGTTCAACCGACTTTAGTATTACTGTTAGAAACAAGTACCAGGATAAATTCGGTGGATGGACTTTTGGTCAATTACTTGAACTTGATGACTTTAGTTACTTGTTCAATGGTTCTAGAAAAACGTTCCTTCTTACTAGAACTATTTCATCTAAAGAATACTATAGTATCGTTGCACAAGATGGTTCTGGAATTATTCTTGCCAACAATTTGATGATTTTCCTGAATGATGTTTTACAAAAACCAAATACTGATTATGTATTCAAAGGTGGCACAAGACTTAGTTTCAGAGAAGCACCAAAAGCAGGAAGTAGATTAAAAATTTATTTCTATGTTGGTTCCGAACAAGACTATGTTTCAATTGATGTTGATGAGACAATTAAACCTGGTGATAGATTGAGATTACAGACTCAAGATTTGATTACATCTCAAGATGAAAGAATCATCTACGAATTGATTGCTTCCGATACAGTTGAAACTGAAACTTACGCTGGTGTTGGAATTGTTACTGATTCTAGTTTCTTAAGACCTGTTGCATGGACTAAGCAAACTTCTGACCTTATTATTGATGGTCAAATTATATCCAAAGAAAGATCTTACTTAGAACCATTATATTTCCCATCAAGTAATGTAATTGCATCTGTTGGTTCTACAGACACTAAAATATATGTTAATGATACTTGGGCATTCCAAAGAATCGATGATCTTGGTCAAACCCTAAATGATATTAGGGTAGTTGGAGTTGGAACTACTGCGGTTGTAGAAACAATTAAAAAGGTTACATATGATGGTGATTTTGGAATTATCACAGCAATTGGAGCAAGTGCAACAGGAATTGGAACTGATACACCAATGCTTGAGTTTTATCTTGACCCAGATCCAACCATTTACAATCCTTCACCAAATGATAAACAAATTTCAAGATCAGGAATTTCCACAGGAGATTATTTTGTAATTAGAAATACTACTCTTGGTGCTGGTGTCACATCCATTGATAATCATACCAATAATGTTGTTGCAACTAGTAATAGTTTTGTTGATAATGTTTATCGTGCTGCTCAAGTAGTATCAATTGGTTCATCATCAATTCGTGTATCCGCAAATGTTGATTCGTTAACCGGTATCAATACTCTCACGCAACCAACAAATGTTGCCAATTATGGAACGTATAGTTGGGGAGTCATAAATACAGGAACTAGACCTGTAAGCACTGCAAAGTCATTTACTTTCCATAATACAAATGGTCTTGCTGGTATTGAAACATCTACACACGTCTCTAGACAGGTGCAGTTAAGAGTATCATACACTTAGTATAAATAATCATAAAATCGGACAGACATGCCTGCCATAATTACTGACCAGTTTAGAATACTTAATGCAGAGACTTTTGCAAAAAGTCTGACTGGTATTGGTACGACTTCTAATTATTACTATACTTTTTTGGCACATCCAAATCCAACAAATGTATCAATTGAAGATTATGGAGATTCTAATTGGTCTTCAGAACCTCCAGAACCAAAAGATTCTTTTGAACAAGAAGACAGGTATCACGATTCGATGCTTTTCTTAAAAAGAGTTACAACTAATGATATTGCAAGAGTTCTACCAAGAATTGATTGGACTTCTGGTATAACTTATGATATGTATAGAAACGACTATGATATTAATAATGAAGCACCTCAAACTAGTTCAAAGACTTTATATGAATCTCGTTTTTATGTTGTAAACTCAGAGTTTAAAGTTTATATTTGTTTGAATAATGGTGCCAATCCTGATAATCCAAGTGGTCAAAAATCACTGATTGAACCAAATTTTGTAGACACTATTCCACAAGTGGCAGGAAATGGTTCTGATGGATATCTTTGGAAATATCTTTACACTATTGCTCCAGCAGATATTATTAAATTTGCTACAGAAAAATATATACCTGTTCCAAAAAACTGGGGAGATGCATCTACCGAAACCGTAAAAAATGCTGCTGTTCGTGGAAAAATTGAAACAGTAATTATCAAAAACAGAGGTTCAGGTTATTCTATTGCTGGTGATGGTTCTTCTGGAGTAGTCACGAATGTTCCCATTCTTGGAGATGGAACTGGTGGAGAAGTTTCAATTACTACTACTGGTGGTGAAGTCACTAAAGTGGAGGTTACTACACCCGGAATTAATTATACTAGAGGGTTAGTTAACTTTAGTACCACTTCTGCAGGTTCAAAAACTGTAACTGCTGGAAGTGGTGCAGTATTTGAGGTTATAACTCCACCAAAAGGTGGTCATGGAGCAGATATATACCGTGAACTGGGGGCATACAGGATTATGATTTATTCCAAGTATGATGCTGATCCTGATTATGTGGTCGGAAATACATTTTCAAGAGTTGGTCTTGTGCTAAATCCAACTGAATATGGAAGTCAGACTGCTATTCTAAATACTTCAACAGCAACCAATCTTGGTGCATTGAAACTAACTGGAACTGACCCAGAACAAACCATATATCCATTGAATGCTGAAATACGACAAACAGTTGGTGCTGGTCAAACAGCAGTTGGTTATGTTGCTTCTTGGAATCGTAATACTGGTATTTTGAGATATTATCAACCAGTTGGTCTGTCTACAATCACAAATAACGATTATAGACAGTTAGATTTTTCTGGTGGATCTGGTGCAAATGACATTACTTGTACCACTATAGAAAATAATGTTTTAGCGCCTGATGCATCATTTAATGGTTCTACAATAACTATTGGTGGAAAAATTATTGATCTGGGGCAAACATTTACTAATGGAAAAGCAAATCCAGATGTTGAAAAGTATTCAGGTGATATCATCTATATTGATAACAGAGCACCCATTACTAGGTCCTCATCCCAAAAAGAAGAAGTAAAAATCGTAGTAGAGTTCTAAGAACATGACCCAGAACACCAATCTAAATGTCTCACCATATTTTGATGATTTTAATGAAGACAAAAACTATAATAAGGTACTGTTCAAACCTGGATTTCCAATTCAGTCTAGAGAATTAACTACATTACAATCTATTCTTCAGGGTCAGATTGAGAAGTTTGGACAACACTTCTTCAAAGAAGGATCAATGGTTGTTCCTGGAGGAATTTTTTACGACGCCAAATATTTTGCAGTAAGAATTGATCCAACTTTCATAGATACCCCTGTTTCTGCGTATATTTCATATCTCAAAGAGAATAATATTGAGATTCAAGGTGAAATATCTGGTGTCAAGGCAACTGTAGTTGATTGTATTACAAATATTCAGTCTGAAGATAAGTATGATACCCTTTATATTAAATACAATTCTTCTGGATTGGATGGAGAAACTAGAGAGTTTCGAGATGGTGAAAATTTAATTACATTATCAGATATAGTCTATTCTTCTACTACTATTCCTGCAAATAATCAATTTGCAAGATGTATTGTTTCCGAATCTACAAAAATTGGTTCCTCATCATCAGTCAGTGAGGGTATATATTTTGCCAGGGGATATTTCATAAAAGTACCAGCATCTACTGTAATTTTAGATCAGTATACAAATACACCTAGTTATAAAGTAGGTCTACAAGTTACAGAAGAAATTTTAACTGCTTCTCTTGATAATCCAGACTTATTCGACAATGCTCAAGGATTTTCAAATGAATCTGCTCCAGGTGCTGACAGATTTAGCATTAAAGCAACTTTAACTAAAAAATTACTAGGAGATAATGATGATTCTAATTTTATAGAATTATTACGTGTAAACAATGGAGTCATCGAAAAGGTAGTTAATAAGACAGATTATAGTATTTTTAAAGATGAACTTGCAAGAAGAACATATGATGAATCTGGAGATTATTATATCAGACCGTTTTCTGTTGATATTAGAGAGTCATTAAATGACAGAATAGGAAATAATGGAGTCTACCTATCAAGTCAGTTAACCCAAACTGGCAATACTCCATCCGATGATATCTACACTCTTCAAATTTCATCAGGTAAAGCGTATGTGAGAGGATATGAAATTGAAAAGCAGTCAACATCTTCAATTGATGTTGAAAAACCAAGAACCACAAGAACAAAAGAAAATATCAGTGTTCCTATTGCAATTGGAAATAATGTCCAAGTAGAAAATGTTTATGGTTCACCAACTATTGGTTTCACCAATACATATACAGTCGATCTAAAGGACCAAAGACTTAATGCTGCTGGTTTAACACAGGGCAATGTTATTGGTAATGCTAGAGTATATGACTTTGGTAAGAAAAGTATATCTGGTATTGGTACAGAACGATTTGATTTAAAATTATTTGACATTCAAACATTCACAACTCTCACAATCGGACTTGGAGTTACTGCCAATAATGCTGCATTTGTTAGAGGAAAGTTTAGTGGTGCAGGTGGACATCTTAAAGATCCTATCGCAAATGGAACAACTCTCAGTTTGAGAGATGTTGAGGGACAGTTCCAGATCAATGAACCTTTGGAAATCAATGGACTTGATGTAGGTAGAAATATTACAGTAATCAGAGATAATGATATTAGTGATGTAAAATCAATTGGTAGGAGTGTTGGTGTATCAACATTCGCAGCAAATGTTGCATTATCCAAGGAAAAGAATTTTTTCCCAGCGGGAGCAACATTTAACATTCAAACAAATGGTAATGTAACATCTCCATCTGTTTCAGATATGAGGCAATATTTCAATGTGAATGATATTGTCAAATTCTCAAAACCAGGTGGCACTCTTCCTACATTCAATAGAGTAAGTGTAGTTAATCAAAATGCTATCACATTAGTTGCTGTACAAAATATCGTAGGAGTATGTGATGGTACTGTTGTAACCGGAACTGCAATCAATGTTACTGACTTCAATATCCTCACTGGGATAATAGAAAACGGAGATGAACCAGGAAAAATAGTCAGTCTTCCTAATAATTATATTTCATCAATTAATTTACTTGACAGTAATTATATTGTAAGAAAGCAAGTTTCAAAAAATATAACTACAACCACGTTTACATTTCAACTAAGTGATCTTGGTGACAATGACTTGTTCTTGGAACCATATACCGAAAATAATTATACTTTAACATGGGAGGATGGACATAAAGAAATCATTCTTGACTCTCAAGTCACCATAAGTGGTGATCTGAAATCAATTGAAATCAAATCACTCACAAAAACTGGAAATGCAACTTTAACAATTACTTGCAAAAGAAGCAAATTAACATCAAAATCAAAAACTATTACAAGATGTGCCAATTTAGTTGTAGATAGATCTAAGTTTTCTGGTGCAGGAATTGGTTCTACAACATTCAATGATGGTTTAACAGAAAACAATGTTTATGGAACAAGAGTTCAAGACGAAGCAATTTCTCTAAATGTTCCAGACGTTACTAGAGTTCTTGCAATTTTTGAATCTAATGATGATAATGACCCAGACCTTCCATCAATTATTGTTTCAACTCAAAGTGATACATTTACAAATAATGTAATTATTGGAGAACAGTTTATTGGTTCTTTATCTGGAGCAGTTGCTCGTGTTGTCGATATTGTGAGTGGAACTCAAATTAATTTTGTATATGAAAATGATAAGAAATTTGAATTAACAGAAGAAATCACACTAAGAACTTCTGGAATTGTTGGAACTATTTCTACCCTTCTTCTTGGTGATAGGAATATAAGTTCAAATTATATTTTAGATACTGGACACAGAGAAGAGTTCTGCGATATTGCAAGAATTACTAGAAAATCTGAGATTTCTGAACCAACTAGAAGACTTAGAGTTATATACGATTACTTTGTCAACGATGAAAGCACAGGAACAGTAGAATCTGTTAATAGTTATAATAACTTTAATTATTCTACAGATATTCCTACGGTTATAGGTAAGAGAGCATCTGACTTTATTGACCTGAGACCAAGAGTCGATTCATATGATATGAATTCAACTGATTCACCATTTGCATTTGAATCCAGATCTTTTGCAAGTTCAAGGTCAGAAACTGCAGTAACCAATAAAACTGTTGTCTTAGACTATGCACATTATCTTGGTCGAATTGATAGATTATACTTAACTAAAGAAGGAGAGTTTCAGGTTAAGCAGGGAGAACCTGCAGAATATCCAAAAGCACCAGTTTCAAACAATGAAGCATTTGAAGTTGGTAACATTTCAATGAACCCATATGTATTTGATGCAACTTTTGATACCAACTTAAAACTAGTTTCACATAAAAGATTCACCATGAGAGACATTGGTGGTCTTGAGAACAGAGTTAAAAATCTTGAAAACTACACCACACTCTCTTTACTTGAAACTGATACTAAAAACCTTTCAATTAAGGATCCAAATACTGGATTAGACAAATTTAAATCTGGTTTCTTTGTAGATAATTTTAGAAATCATAGTGGTTCCAATTTGACTGGTGATTCATTCTTTGATATTGATATGTCACGCGGAGAATGTCGTCCAAGATCAACAGAAAGAAATGTTCCTCTGCAATTTGAAACTAAGTCAACATTAGAAAATCCAGTAGATGCTGATTATCGTTGGGCAGAAGATTTTGCTGATGCTAATATAACAAGAGGCAATAGTGGACTAACTCTTAATTATGAAGAAGTTACATTCATCGACCAACCACTTGCAACTAGAACAGAAAACCTCAATCCATTCCTTATTGTAGTATATGCCGGAACACTTGAATTAAATCCTGCAACTGATTTCTGGGTTGAAGAAGTTGTTCTACCAACTCCAGATATAGTAAGAGTTGATTCAATATTTAATGGTATGGCAGAATTGCTTGGCGTTGAAGATCGTGAGAATGGTGGAATGGCACCAAGTTTCTGGAATTCTTCAGAGCAAACCTGGACTGGTAGGTCTGTCCTCAGAGATGAACTGATTAGTCAACAAGAAGTTGGAAGAACAGTTGTTGGTGACAGAACGTTCGGATTTGGTCGTGGTGGTGTTGGTAGAACCATAACTTCAAATGTTGATATTGAACAGCAAAGATTACAAACAGTTCTCCAAACTGGCACAGAAAGAACCTTTGGACTTGAATTGACTGCTGGAGAAGATAACATTAGTCTTGGTGATAGAGTCATTGGTATAGATGTCATTCACAACTGTCGTGCCAGAAATATCCAAATCACTGGTAGTAGATTAAAACCAAATACAAGATATTATGTCTTCATGGAAAATGTTGACATGAATGAGTTTGTTACTCCCAAAAAACTGTCAATATCTATGATCAGAGGTGCATTTAAGACTGGTGATATTATTGATAGTGTTGGTTTAACTCAGGTAGGAACACCAGGTATTCGTTTCCGTGCTGCACAGCATAATCATGAGGTTGGTCCTTTCAATGCTCCATCGAAAACTGTAAGTACTTTAAGTTCTTCATATTCTGGAACATCAAATATTTTGAATGTTGATCTTTCCGAACTTGCTGGACAAACTAGTCCAGATCAACTTGGATATGTTAGAGAGGGAATGATTCTCGTTAACTCTAGTGGAACTGCAGAATGTAGAGTATTGTCTACGGAATTAATGTCAGACAGTAAAGGTGATTTACAATTCTCACTTCACATTCCAGATCCATCTATTGCAGTAAATCCAAAATTTACTACTGGAACAAATACCATTAGGTTATCGTCATCTATTACCAATTCAAATATTTTGGATCCAGGTGAAAGTTCTGCAGAAACTGAATATCAGGCAACTGGATATGCACAAAGTGTTGAGGAACAAGTACTCTCAATTAGAACCCCACAAGTTGAGAGAAGACTTATTGGAACTGAATCAGTGTCAAGGGTTGAGCAAAATGTTCAAACTACAACAGTTCAAACAACTCAGACTCAGACATCAATAATTAGACCATCAGCACCACCACCACCACCGGCACCAAGAATCTGGGCGGATCCACTCGCACAATCATTCTTGGTTGATACTGATGGACGTTCCGATGGAATATACGTTACTGGTGGAGACTTGTTCTTCAGAACTAAAGACCCAACTGTTCCAGTAACAGTTCAAATTAGAACTATGAGAGATGGTACTCCAACAACAACAATTGTACCATTTGGTCAGGTTAATATTGAACCAGAGGACGTAAATCTATCCGATAATGGTTCAGTAGCAACAAACTTCAAATTTGATACTCCTGTATATCTACAGTCTGGGTATGAATATGCTTTGACTTTAGTTGCAGCATCTCAAAAGTATCTGACATTCATCACTAGAATGGGTGAAGAAGATCTTGAACTTAGGGCAGTTTACAATAAGCAACCATATTTGGGTTCACTGTTTAAGTCACAGAATCAATCAACTTGGACTCCAAGTCAATTGGAAGATCTTAAATTTAAACTCAATAAAGCAAAATTTGTAACTAATGTTCCATCATCAGTTACATTCTACAATAGTGAACTTCCTGTCGGAAAGATTAAGAAAAATAATCCAGTTACTGCATACTCTAAGAGACAATTTGTTGGTATTGCAGCCACAACCAATTCATTCGGACTTGGTAATGAAATCAGACAGGGTGATAATAATGGTAAGATTTTTGCAACTGGTGGTCCTTTAAAAACTGATGCTCTTGCACTGGTGCAACCAACCGCTGGTGTTGGATTGACAGATGGTTCATTCACTGGAATTGGATTTACATCTCTCACTGGATTTGGTAGTTCTTGTGTTGCAACTGTTCAGGTTGCCAGTGGAGCAGTAAATACAATTACAGTTACAGCAGGTGGTGCTGGATATCAAGTAGGAGACCTTCTGTTAGCAAACCCAATCGGTTCAACCGGAAGCGGAGTTAGAGTTACAGTTGGAGTTTCAACACTGACTAATTTATTGATTGTTGATAACGTCAAAAACAATATTTCTGCTGGTGCTGCGTACACATATTTCAATGATAGTGGTACTGCTAAAGATATGCCAGCAGTTGAATATGTAAATAACGATCCAATCAGAGATGGTGTGACGATGCTGTTTGATCACCATAATCATGGTATGCATTCAAGTACAAATAAACTTAAAGTTGATAACGTTGAAAGTGATGTAAAACCAACTACATTGAGTGCAGAAATTAATGACGATACCACTGTTATTAAAGTTGCATCTGGAGCAGACTTCACTACATTTGAAGGAACAACAGTTGGTGCTGCAAATACTGGTTATCTGAAAATTGATAAAGAAATTATTTCTTACAATACAATTTCTGGTAATGATATTACTATTGCAAATAGAGTTGTAGATGCAAGTCTTAAATCTAATCATGCAAATAATACAAATGTCTTCAAGTATGAATTCAATGAAGTATCTTTACTTAAAATCAATAAAGAGCACAATATTGATCCAAGAGAAAAGACATTCAATAGTTACTATGTAAGTCTATTAGATACCACTAAGTCATTCAATACAACTAAAGTAGGTGGTGGTGAGTTAGTTGAAGTTTCTCAAAACATCCCATTTGAATACGTTAACCCTAGTTTCAATATGGTTAATCCTTCAGGAACATCTATATCTGCAAGAATTAAGACAACATCAGGAACAAGTTTAAGTGGAACTGAGGCATCATTCCAAGATCTTGGATATGAAAATATTACAATGAACAAATTGAATCGTCTTGATTCTCCAAGAATTGTTGCATCTAAAGTAAATGAATCTGGTGTTCTTGGTGGTGAAAAATCATTTGCACTTGAACTTCTAATGTCAACTACTGATGAAAATGTATCACCTATGGTTGATCTTGATACTACTAACTTGATTTTAGTCAGTAACATCATTGATTCTAAAGTCAGCAATTACGAAACTGATAGTAGAGTCAATATTACTGGATTCGACCCAAATTCAGCAATCTATGAAACTAAGAGAATCAATCTTGAATTCTCCTCAAACTCACTATTTGTACAGTTTGATGCACATAGAATGGCAGAGGCAGGAATCAAGGTATTCTATAAACTCTTCAGAAATGATGGAAATGACAGTTCACAAACTTATATCCCATTTAATGTTAATGGTGACCCAGATAAAATTGTGAATCCAAATAAAACTGAAAATGCATTTAGTGAGTATAAATTTACTGCGGAAAATACACCACAGTTTAATGGGTTTATGATTAAAGTTGTTATGACTTCTACTAACCAAGCACAAGCACCTAGAATTAAAAACTTTAGGTCAGTTGCTCTTAGATCTTTCTCAACAGATGAGTAATTATCTAAAAGTTGATTCAGACACATCCCTATACAGGGATGTGAAGACTAATGCCATTGTAAATCAGAATAAAACTGAATTTGATAAATTTATGAAGGTATCTGAAGCGAAATATAAAGAAAAGTTGGAAATGAAGAGATTAAAAAATGATGTAAATAGTATGAAATCTGATATTGAAGAGATAAAGACTCTTTTATTATCTATTGTGAAAAAATGATTTATAAATACCAGTAGATAGATTCTAACTGACACTAATAATGGCAGCATATGTAAGCAACATTGTAATTGACGTTGGCGCTAATTTTGACCAATCGTTTAATCTTGAAAATAGCAGCAATGCTCCATTAGATTTAACAGGTTATACCGCTTCTTCAATATTGAAGAAATCAGCAGCATCCCTGTCAACTTCTGCATCATTCGTCGTCTCTTTTCCGAATAGGATACAGGGACAATTGAGAATATCTTTAGGATCGTCAATTACATCTGGTTTAAAACCTGGTAGATACGTTTACGATGTTCTACTAAATGATGCTTCTTCAGTAAAAACCAGAGTAGTTGAAGGTAGTGCTATCGTTACAGCAGGAGTCACCACAAGTTAAAACATATGGCAGACATCAAAGTCAGAGTTGGATCACAAAATGCAATTAAAGTTTTATCTTCCTTTGCTGGAGGTGGTGGAACCTTAGGTGGATTGTCCGATGTTGACATTTCGGCTGGACTACAGAACGGAATGGTTCTAGTCTACAATTCATCAACTAGCAAGTTTGAAGCAACTTTAGAATTAACGCCTGGACCAACCCAAAATTTGGATATTAATGGAGGAAATTTCTAAGCCATGGCAAGTATTATAAGAGTAAAAAGATCTACGGGCAGTGGCGCTCCAGCGACTCTAAATTTTGGCGAACTAGGTCTTACCGTTGGAGTAGGCACTCACGGTAATAAAGGTGGGAGACTGTTTGCTGGAGACAACTCACAAAACGCCCAAGTAGTCGGAGGTAGATATTATACCGACTTATTGAGTATTGCACCAGGATTAGTTGCGGGTCAAACGAACCCAACAACTGCTGCAAATGGATTTGTTGCTATTGTTGACCAAAACCAAAAGGTCGATCAATGGAATGTAGATAACTTAACTTTAGATGGAAATACGTTCTCATCTACAGACACCGATGGTGATATCAATATTGATCCTAATGGGTCAGGTGAAATTGTAATCCCAGACGATACATTCCTTACATTTGGTACAAGTAAGGATGCTAAGATTGAATATGATGAAAATGGTACAGATAAAGTTCAAGTCACTGGTGCAAACTGGGTTTGGAATAACTGTGCAATTGAAGTAAATGGAGAATCATTTAGTGTTGATAATGTTGGCATTTCGTCTAACGTTATTTCTACTAAGTCAGGTGCTGGAAATCAATTATTCATTGACCCATATCCAGATGGTCTGAGTAATGAAGGTACTGTCATCATTAAAGGTGACCTTCAAGTTGATGGTACGACAACTACTGTCAACTCAAGTAATGTTACCATTAACGATGCAATCTTTGCGATTGGTGATGTAACTAGTTCAAGAACAGTCATGGGGACTGTTAACGCAGGTGTATCTACAGTTCTCCTTGATTCTGTTGTAGGAATCAATACTGGTGACCAATTAGCAGTAACAGGTATTGATGCTTCTGGTATTGGTACAGTTACCGCATACAATACATCAACGAAAGTCGTAACATATACTGGAACTGCTACTGGAATTACAACAGAAGCACAATTAACTGTAACTCACGCATTTGATACAAATACAGATCGTGGACTTTCGTTCCAATATAATGTTAGTAGTGGAACAGGTAACAACAAAGTTGGTTTCTTTGGTTACAATGACAGTTCGGGCGAAGACAGTAGTGCCCCAGCAAGAGCATGGACATATATTCCTGAAGCAACTATAACTGGTAGTGTAGTATCAGGAACTAGAGGCAATTTAGATGTTAAAGGCATCTATTATCAGACTGGTGATTACAATACACATGGTGTAACGTATTTTGACGTAAATGGATTACAGACATCAACCAACAATCCTACAGACGCTGTAAATACAAGAACTTCTACACAGATCTTGACTGCTGTCACTGAGATTACACTTGCACTACCTTCTGGGCAGACAATTTCTCAGGATGCTTTGGTAACACAACAAAATAACAGCACTGCATTTGGTGTTTGTAAAACTACAATTACTAGTGGAACAACTCTTACTTTAATTGGTGTCCAAGGAACATTTGATGCAACAAATGATTTGGTTGTAAATGGTTCTAGTATTTCAGTTGCACCAGACACAGTAACTGTCGTATACAGTAACAAACCAACTTGGACTAATACTTTGGATGGAGGAACCTTCTAAGACTATGAATAGTGATGTTGACGTGAATATTTTGATCAAAAATTATCATGCTAAAATTTCTTCATTAATGAATCAAAATATTCTTTTAGAATCAAAACTTGAATCTTTGAGTAAAGATTATGTTGAATTGCAACAACAAGTTAAATATCAGGAAGCAGGTATCGAAGAATGAGTAAACCATCAACCAGACAAGGATTGATAGATTATTGTCTTAGAAGACTTGGATATCCTGTTTTAGAAATTAATGTAGATGATGATCAAATTGATGACTTGGTAGATGATGCAATTCAACATTATCAAGATTATCATTATGATGGAATACAAAGAGTATTTTTAAAGCATAAAGTTACTACAGAAGAAAGAGAAATATTAAAGAGTGGTATTACAACAACTACAGCAACCAACTCGTCTGGTTCTGGAATTACAACAGTAAATTGGGATGAGGGACAAAACTTCCTTCAACTTCCCGATCATGTTCTTGGAATCAATAAAGTTTTCAAGATGGATAATAGCACAATATCTAGTGGGTTGTTTAATATTAAATATCAAATGTTCCTGAATGATGTATATTACTATGGAGCACTTGATCTTTTAAATTATTCGATGACAAAAACATATCTTGAAGATTTAAGTAGACTCCTCACACCAGATGTTCAATTAAGATTTAATAGAAAGCAGGGTAGACTATACGTAGACATCGATTGGAAATCATTTAATGATGATACTTATCTTGTGCTTGATTGTTATAGGTTAGTAGATCCTGCTGATGCTGCGTCGATTTACAATGACTGGTGGTTAAAAAAATACACCACCTCACTAATCAAAAGACAATGGGGTCAAAACCTTATTAAGTTTCAAGGAGTATCACTTCCTGGTGGAGTTCAACTAAATGGAAGGCAACTTTATGAAGATGCCCTTCAGGAATTGGAGCAGTTAGAAAAAGATCTTAGAAATACATATGAAACTCCACCCTTTGATTTGATAGGTTGATATACAATGCCATTAAATTCTTACTTTTTACAAGGTTCTCAGGGAGAGCAAAGACTTGTTCAGGATCTAATAAACGAACAATTAAAGATATATGGACAAGATATCATATATCTTCCAAGAAAGTTGGTAAGTCAAGATGCTATTCTGAATGAAGCAATCGCAACTCAATTTGATGATTCTTTCAGAATGGAAGCATACCTAGCAAACTATGAAGGTTTTGCGGGTAATGGAGATATTCTATCTAAGTTCGGTGTTCAGTCAACAGACCAAATTACTTTGATAATCTCAAAGGAAAGATATGAGGACTTTACTAGTCCATTCTTAGATGGAGAAGACGTTATAGTATCATCGAGACCACAGGAAGGAGACTTAATTTATCTCCCTCTCGATAATACTATCTTTGAGATCAAATACGTAGAAGCAAAGAAACCATTCTATCAACTGAATAAGTTATTCGTTTATCAGTTGAGTTGTGAAGTCTTCGATGCTGCACTTGATGAATTGGTCGATACCGGAATTGAAGAAGTCGATCAGGCAGTATCGGACTTTATCTTTACCACCAAACTTACAATGGTTGGTCTTGGAGCATCTACAGCATCTGCTACCATACAGGTTGCAAAGAATCTTACTGGTTTAACAGAGGGCAAATCCGTTAATCAAATTGATTTAATTAATGATGGAACAGGATATACAGTTCCACCCATCATTGGGATTACTACTGCACCATCTGGAGGAATAAACGCTACTGCTGTTGCAAACATGACTCAGAGAACTGGTCAAGTAGGTCAGTCAATTGATAGTATTCAAATTATCAATCCTGGATTTGGATATACATTACCACCAATAATTACCATTCGCTCCCAAAATGAATTTGGAACTGGCGCCGCTGCAACAGCAATAATAAATGAAGGTTCGCTTGGATTGGTAGATGTCACATTTGGTGGAGTTGGGTATGCTGCTACACCAACAGTCGCGATTACTACTGCACCATCTGGAGGAATAAACGCTACTGCTATTGCAATTCTTGATGTTAATAATATAATTAGTGATATTAGATACACTAATGCTGGTGCTGGATATACATTATCACCTAACACCACTATATCGTCTCCAACGACCGGAATCAATACAGATAACTATTTGTATGGGGAACTCGTTAGAGGCGTTTCTACGGGCACTACGGCGCATGTTCACCATTGGGATAGTGATACCGGAATACTTCAAATTACTAATACAAGCAGTAATTTTGCAATAGGTGAGATAGTTGTTGGTATTGGTACGACTCAGTTGGGTTCTGATGCCCAAAGAATTATTCAGTCAATATCAGATCAAGATGAATATGACGAGTATGCAGATAATATAGAAATGGAATCAGAAGCAGATGATATTCTTGACTTTAGTGAGAAGAATCCATTTGGTGAGTTCTAAATAGTTAGTATAGGATAAACTACAATGTCATGTTAGGAACATATCATTATCATGAAATTATACGAAAGACTATTATTTCTTTCGGAACTCTTTTCAATACTGTTGAGATTAGACATAAGAAACAAGATGGGAGTGCATTCTCGACCGTAAAGGTTCCTATTGCATATGGTCCTGCTGAAAAGTTTATTGCAAGATTAGAGCAAAAACCTGATTTAAGAAAAAGAGTTTCAATAACTCTTCCTAGACTAGGGTTTGAGATGGTAAGTATCACATACGATAATACCAGAAAAGTTTCTACAATGCAGACTTTTAAAGCATTTACTAAAGATGGAACTAAACTTGCAAAAAAAGTTTTTATGCCTGTGCCGTACAATCTAGGTTTTAGATTGTCAATTATGACACAGTATAATGAAGATGCAATGCAAATTATTGAACAAATTCTTCCAGTATTTCAACCAGCATTTAATGTAACTGTTGATTTGGTAGAATCAATTGGAGAAAAAAGAGATATACCAGTAGTTTTAGAAAGTATTAATTTTGATGACAACTATACATCTGGATACGAAGAAAAAAGAGTAATCATTCATAACTTAGATTTTACTGCAAAAACATATCTGTTTGGACCAATTGCTGATAATAGTGAGGGTCTAATTAAGAAAGTTCAAGTTGATTATAATACAAGCACAAACACCAAGACTGCCAAGAGAGAACTTAGGTATGTTGCAACACCTAGGGCACTTAAGGACTATAATGATGATAATGCGACTACCCTTGCAGAAAATATCGATGGAAGTCAGACTCAGTTCCAAGTCACAAATGCATCAACTTTAGTTGTAGATGGATACATTTACATTGGAAAGGAATTGATGCGTATTAGAGAAATTAGTAATGAGACATTATTAGTCCATAGGGGAGAAGATGGAACACTTGCAGATTCTCATATTCAAGGAGTATCAATTGATGCTGTCACACAAGATGATAGCGATCTAGTTGAAGTTGGTGATGACTTCGGATTCAGTGAAGAACGATTTGATTTTAATGACGGTAGAACTTATAGTCCAAGTAAAGGTATTGACGTATGACTGAACGCTTTGAAAAAATAAATGACTCATTGGACATTGAGGTTCAAGCAGGTGAGATTGTAAAGGAAACTAAAAAAGAACTTAAAAAAATCAATACCCAAGAGGATCATGTAAAAGATTATGAGTATACTCGTGGCAATCTGTATTCTTTGATTGAAAAGGGACAGGAAGCAATCAACGGTATCCTTGAATTAGCACAAGAGGGGCAACAACCTAGATCATATGAAGTTGTTGGACAACTTATTAAGAGTGTTGGGGATGTATCGGATAAATTACTTGATCTTCAACAAAAGATGAGAGATCTAAATAAAGAGGAGAAGTCTTCTTCACCAACAACTGTAAACAATGCATTATTTGTTGGTTCAACTGCTGAACTTCAGAAACTTCTTAAGGACGGGTTCAAGAAAGAGTAATGCCATCAGTATCTAAAGCACAACAAAAATTCATGGGTATGGTCCGTGCCAAACAAAAAGGTGAAATGAAAAATGCTTCACCCGAAGTTGCAAGTGCAGCAGCATCTATGAAGAAGAAAGATGTAAAAGATTTTGCATCTACTAAGCATAAGGGTCTACCTGAAAAGAAAAAAGTAGAAGAGTCAAAGGGTTACGGAGAAGAAAGATTCTGTGAACTCTGTGGAAAGAAAGAATATAGAGAAGAGTGTAGTTATGGTCCAAAAATGTGGGATATGTTTACAGTAGGAAATTTAAGTAAGTCAATATCTGAAGAAAATGAATATTCGCATTGGAGGACTGAAATATCAGAAACGTATCTGAGAATACAAGAGAGGGGTAGAACATATACTATTATATTCAATTGGAGAGGAAGAACTTTAAAAGTTCAGATGTTCTTTAATAAATTTGGAAGACCATCTAAGGACGAAGTACGTAATGAATTAAATAAAGTATATCCGGGTCCAATTATTCTATATTTCAACCCATCACCAAAAGATCCAACTTTACCATTTATGTTTGCAGGAGTACAAGATGAACCCAGACGAAATTAAACTTGAAAATCTGAATAAAAGTTTTGAGTATATAAAAATTGCAAAAGAAATTGATAATGTAAGTCAAGTAGATAATTTAAGAAATGTAGCAAAGTGCTATGCAAAATTATACTTAAAAACACAAGAGATTAAAAAATCTATAGGAAAAATCTAAATCATGGCTGATAATGTATACCTTGGCAATCCGAATCTAAAAAAGGCAAATACGCCAATAGAATTCACTGAAGAGAATGTCATTGAATTTGTAAGATGTAAAAATGATCCTGTTTATTTTGCACAGCAGTATGTAAAAATCGTAAGTCTCGATGAAGGTCTCATACCATTCAAACCGTATGACTTTCAAGAAAAGTTAATTGAAAGATTCCACGAAAACAGATTTAATATTTGCAAGATGCCAAGACAGACTGGAAAGTCTACCACTTGTGTATCCTATCTTTTACATTATCTTATTTTTAATGACAGTGTTAATATTGGCATTCTGGCAAACAAAGCAGCAACTGCTAGAGAATTATTAGGTAGATTAGCAACTGCATATGAGAATTTGCCCAAATGGATGCAGCAGGGCATTATTGCTTGGAACAAAGGTAATATTGAATTGGAAAATGGCAGTAAGATATTGGCAGCATCTACGTCTGCAAGTGCTGTCCGAGGTATGTCATTTAACATCTTGTTTCTCGACGAGTTTGCGTTCGTCCCGAATCATATCGCTGACTCATTCTTTGCATCTGTTTATCCTACTATTACTTCTGGTAAAAACACCAAAGTAATTATTGTATCTACTCCACACGGTATGAATCACTTCTACCGTTTATGGCATGATGCCGAGAAACAAAAGAACGATTATATTCCAACAGATGTTCACTGGTCAGAAGTGCCCGGAAGAGATGAAGTCTGGAAAGAGCAGACAATCAATAACACATCAGAACAGCAGTTCAAAATTGAGTTTGAATGTGAATTTCTTGGGTCTGTTGATACCTTAATTGCACCAAGCAAATTGAGAAATTTAGTTTATGATAACCCAATGACCAGGAATGCTGGGTTGGATATCTATGAAAAACCTAGAGAAGGTAGAGATTATGTCTGCACTGTTGACGTTGCAAGAGGAGTCAGTCTAGACTATTCTGCTTTTATTGTTGTAGATATTACGGAATTTCCACATAAGGTAGTAGCAAAGTATCGGAATAATGATATAAAACCGATGCTATTCCCTAATATTATATACGAGGTAGTAAAAAGTTATAATAATTCATTTGTTCTTTGTGAAGTAAATGACGTTGGAGACCAAGTTGCTTCAATTTTAAACTATGATCTTGAGTATCAAAATCTACTGATGTGCTCAATGCGTGGTAGAGCAGGACAAATTGTTGGTCAAGGATTTTCTGGTAAGAAGACACAATTAGGTGTCAAGATGAGTAAGACTGTGAAGCAAGTTGGTTCACTAAACCTCAAGACAATGATTGAGGAAGATAAGTTAATCTTCAATGACTATGAAATTATATCAGAGTTAACTACGTTCATTCAAAAAAATAGATCATTTGAGGCAGAAGAAGGTTGTAATGATGACCTTGCAATGTGTCTGGTAATCTATGCATGGTTGGTTCAACAGGATTACTTCAAAGAACTTACTGACCAGGATGTCCGTAAGAGACTATATGAAGAGCAGAAGAATCAGATTGAACAAGACATGGCACCATTTGGATTCTTATCTGATGGATTGGACGATACTAGTTTTGTAGATTCGGAAGGAGATAGGTGGCATACGGATGAATATGGTGATAGATCATATATGTGGGAATACCAGTAATGAACTTTGATGAACAGTTTGGATTAGAGCATCTACTGTTTAAAGAAAGAAAGTGCAGGACTTGTGATATCACTAAGGATTTGATTGATGGATTTTATTTGACTAGAAAAAACAGGGGCATGTATCCATCATCTTATTCTTATGAGTGTAAGGAGTGTACAAAGAAAAGAGTAACTGAATCTAGGAAAAAGATTAAAGATAAACCAGACATACCATACTGTCCAGTCCCAAGAATAAAAGACATATATCCAGATTGGTAGGGTATTCATGCATTGTTTCCCCACCCTACGAGTTCAGAATTCTAAATAGTTTTAGTAAAAATGAATCTTCGGTCGAGGCAAAAACATGTCGCTTAACCTAGTATCCCCCGGCGTCAAGGTAAGAGAAGTTGACTTAACAATCGGTAGAGTGGATGCTGCAAATGAGCAAGTAGGCGCAATTGCAGGTCCTTTTGAGAGAGGACCAGTTAATGTTCCTATTCTTATTGAAACCGAACAAGATCTTCTCAAAACTTTTGGTAAGCCAAATACAAAAGACGCACAGTATGACTACTGGTTGAGTGCGTCGTCTTATCTGTCATATGGTGGAGTCTTAAGAGTCCTCAGAAGTGATGAAGGACAAGGACTTTATTTGAATAACGCTAATGCTGGAGTCAGCATAGCATCAACAAGTGTAAAAATTAAATCATATGAAGACTATGAGAATAATTTTTCCAGCGCAACAGATTGGTATTATGCCGCTAAGAACCCTGGAAGATGGTCAAACAAGTTAAAAGTTTGTACTATTGATGGTGCTGGAGACCAAATCATTTCCGGTATCGCTACTGCTGGCGTTACAGTCGGAATGGGTGTCACCCAGAAAATTGATGGAAGAGTAAATGCTGGTTCAGGAAGCACCTCTACCTACGATGGTTTTATTAGAGGAATCATTACCGAAGTTGGCGACGGTCAAATTTCAGTCAAAATCACTGATAAAGTTTCAACTGCTGGAACATCAACTTCTGCAGAATATGCTCAGGGTGGTTCACTTGCGTTCATCGCTCCAACTTCAGTATCAACTACCACTACAACTGGTATTGGCACAACTGCTGGTGTCATCGATACCGCATTTGATGCATCAATAAGTGGAATTAACACTACATCTGCTGCAGCTGGTATTGACCAGAACATTGAAGTTGGTGACGTAGTTACTGTAACTGGAGGAAATTCAACCGTTCCTACAGGAACTAAGGTTGTTGCTGTAGGAGTCGGCACAGTATTCGTTGACCAGACAATTACTGGTATCAGTACTGCTGGTGATGGAGCGGTCTTTACATTTACAAGATCTTCTTCTACCACTGTTAGTGATAACGAAATTCGCGTTAAGGACGCTTCTGCTGCTGGGATTGCAACGTATACCACTGCAAGTACTAAAGATTGGTATAATGAGCAAACTCTTGGATTAACTAATTCAGAGGTATACTGGAAATCGATTGCTGAAAAACCAGGAACTTCACAGTATGCTTCAGAAAGAAGTGCAAAGAATGATGAAATTCACGTTGTTGTAGTTGACGACACCGGAGCAGTAACAGGAGTTGCTGGAAACATTGTTGAGAAATTTACATACCTCAGCAAGTCGTCAGACGGTGTTCTATCACCAACTGAAGCAGTTTACTATAAGAACAGCGTTGCTCGTTTGTCCGAGTATGTCTATGCAGGTAAAGCCTCAACTGGAGTTGCTAGTGGATTAACTGCTGGTGTTGCTGGTGCATTTACTGCATCTGGTGTTGGAAACTGGGGAGGAGAAGCACAAGAAACTACATTTGCTGTTGAAGGTAGTAAAACTTATAACCTAACTGGTGGTGAAAACTATACAAGTGCTGGTGGTTTTGCTGCAACTCTCGCAGATATCGTAACATCGTATGAGGTTCTTAAGAATCCTGCAGAGTATCCAATCAACTTCTTAATCAATGGACCTTCTGGTGGAGACTCAATCTTTGAGTCACAAGCAAAAGCAAATAAATTGATTGAAATTGCGAATATTAGAAAGGATTGTATTGCATGCATCTCTCCCCACAGAGATGATGTTGTAAATGTTTCTGATTCTGATACGCAGACAAACAATATTATTAGATTCTTCGATGGATGCACTTCATCCTCATATGCAGTATTTGACTCTGGATTCAAGTATACCTTTGATAGATTTAATAATGAATTCCGCTATATTGCATGTAATGCAGATATTGCTGGTCTGATGGCAAGAACTTCAATCAACCAATTCCCTTGGTTCTCACCTGCAGGTTCCTCTAGAGGAGCAATTAATGGTGCAGTGAAACTTGCATATAACCCATCACAAGCACAAAGAGATCAAATTTATCCTAAGAGAATTAATCCAGTAGTTGCACAACCAGGTTCTGGAATTGTTCTTTTCGGTGATAAGACTGCACTTTCTTTCGCTTCTGCTTTTGATAGAATCAACGTCCGTCGCCTATTCCTCACTATTGAGGATTCAATTGAGAGGGCAGCAAAGGATCAACTCTTCGAGTTTAACGATGTAATCACAAGATCAAACTTCGTTAATATTGTTGAACCATTCCTTCGCGATGTTAAGGCAAAGAGAGGTATTAATGAGTTCCTCGTAATTTGCGATGAAACTAATAATACTCCTGACATTGTTGACTCTAATCAGTTTAGAGCGGATATCTTCGTCAAACCCGCAAGATCAATCAACTTCATCGGTCTTACATTCGTTGCTACTCGCACCGGAGTAAGTTTTGAAGAAGTCGTCGGTAACGTTTAATTCATTTACATAGAGGAAACATTTAATGGCTAACCTTAACGCTCCAAATACCAAGGACAGAACCCTTGATGCTTTTAAGGGTAGAATGATCGGCGGCGGTGCAAGACCCAATCTCTTTGAGTGCGAATTGTACTTCCCCGATGATGCTATCCCCGAAGGTACTACTAAAGATGCTTTAAGTGATAGAACTAGATTTCTAATCAAAGCAGCAAACCTTCCTGCTTCTAATATCTCCCCAATCAATATTCCTTTCAGAGGTAGAAATCTGAAAGTTGCAGGTGATAGAACGTTTGATCCATGGACCATCACTATCATCAATGATGTTGACTTTGGTATCAGAACTGCTTTTGAGAGATGGATGAATCTCATCAACAAAAACGAGGATAACGCTGGAATTACAAATCCAACTGCTTATCAGCAAGACATGTATGTCAAGCAACTCGGAAGAGCAGCAGTTGGTGGAGTTGCACCTGTAACTCAGGCCAAAGTTCCTATTCTCAAGCAGTATAGGTTCTATGGAGCATTCCCAACTAACGTCTCTGATATCGCACTTTCTTACGATAGTTCCGATACCATTGAAGAATTTTCAGTAACAATGGAAGTTCAATGGATTGATTCTCTCGATTCTGCTGGTTCAACTCAGTTAGGAACCGGAGTATAAATAGTAGAATAATAAGTTCAATCTTGATTAATGTCTAAATTATTTGGTTTTAAACTACCAGATCCGGGGGAGAACAATTCAAAAAAGATTGTCTCCCCTGTTCCTCCCACAGATGAGGACAAATCAGATTTTTACCTCTCCAGCGGTTTCTACGGCCAGTATGTAGATATCGAGGGAGTTTATAAGTCTGAGCAGGATTTGATTCGTAGATATCGTGAAATGTGTCTACACCCTGAGTGTGATAGTGCGATTGAAGATATTGTAAATGAAGCAATTGTTTCAGACCTCAATGATTCTCCCGTAGAAATTGAGTTATCTAACCTTCCTGCTTCAGATAAACTCAAAGATATTATCAGAGAAGAGTTCCAGAATATCAAAAACATGATGAACTTCGATAGGAAGTCTCATGAAATCTTTAGGAATTGGTATATTGACGGAAGAATTTTTTACCACAAGGTAATTGATCTTAATGACCCATCTGCAGGTATCCAGGATATCAGGTATATTGATCCACTTAAAATTCGTTTGATTCGTAAGCAAGAAAAATCTGGTCCAAATAGTCAGTCTCCATTTGATGTTGCACGAAATGGAAAAGACCCTAGCAACCCAGAAAGTTATAAATCACCCGAAATAGAAGAGTATTATCTTTTCGATCCAAATTCTTCACAAAGGAATGGTGGTGGAGTTTATCCAAACAGAAATGCCAAAGGAGCAGTAAAGATAGCAAAAGATGCTATTACATTTGCAACCTCTGGTTTGGTAGATCGCAATAAGCAAACAATTTTATCATATTTACATAAAGCAATTAAGGCACTTAATCAGCTAAGAATGGTTGAGGATAGTCTTGTTATTTACAGATTATCTCGTGCCCCAGAACGTAGAATCTTCTATATTGACGTTGGAAATCTTCCAAAAGTAAAGGCAGAACAATATCTGCGCGATGTGATGAATCGCTATCGCAATAAACTTGTATATAATGCGAGCACCGGAGAAATCCGTGATGATCGTAAGCATATGGCAATGCTTGAAGATTTCTGGTTACCTCGCCGTGAAGGTGGAAGAGGGACTGAAATTACAACTCTGCCCGGTGGTCAAAATCTTGGAGAACTTTCCGATGTTGATTACTTCCAGACTAAACTCTACAAATCATTGAATGTTCCTTCTAGCAGACTTGACAGTTCTGGTGGATTTAACCTTGGTCGTTCTTCTGAGATTTTACGCGATGAACTTAAGTTCACTAAGTTTGTCGGCAGACTACGTAAGAGATTTTCTAATATCTTTAGTGATATGCTGAAAACTCAGTTAATTCTGAAGAATATTATCACCGCTGAAGATTGGCAAGAGTTGGAAGATCATATTCAATATGACTATCTTTATGATAATCACTTCTCGGATCTTAAAGAGCAAGAACTTCTCAATGAGCAACTTGGAGTTATTGCTGCTATGGAACCATATATGGGTAAGTATTTCTCTGCTCAGTATGTAAGAAATAAAATTCTGAAGCATACTGAAAGTGAGATAATTGATATGGATAAGCAAATCGAAAAGGAAATTAAAGAAGGAATTCTTCCTGATCCAAATGTTCCCATTGACACCCAAACAGGACTACCGATTGACCAAACAGGTGGAGAAATGGATTTGGGGGCACCTATCAATGAACCAGATTTAGTAAAACAAGAAAAGGCAGTTGAAGCACCCGAAGGTGGTGAGATATAAATAATTAACAGTTCTTATAATTTTTGATACAAAATGGATGATTTAATGGATATGTTGGTGGGTGCTGATGCATCTCCAACTGAAGTTAGTGATAAAATTAAAGAGATTTTATATACTAAATCTTCGTCTAAAGTAGACGCAATAAGACCCGAAGTGGGTGCATCTCTTTTCGGAGATGAAACTGAAGATGAAGTTGATGAAGAAGAAACTCAAACTGGAGACGAAGACTAATGAAAATATTGGGAACTGCTACTGCATTAGCAACTGGAACAACTAAATTTACAACAGGAGTAACTGCAGTATGGGTATCTAATACCGCTAATAGTGCTGGCATTGTAACTCTTCGCAATACTGCTGATGATGGAGATTTAGGTTCAATTAGTGTTCCTCCAGTATCAGGTGTCGTCATTCATATGGATGCAGGTAATGGTTTACGAGGACCAGCAACTTGTACTGGTACACATGTTGATGCCAGTTCAGGCTCATAAAACACACAGGAAAGACAAATGAAACTCATCAGAGAAGAAGTAGAAACAGTAGAATACATCACCGAAGGTAAAGGTTCTTCTAAAAAGATGTACATTGAGGGAACTTTTCTTCAAGGTGACATCAAGAACCGTAATGGTCGTATGTACCCTATTTCAACTCTTGCAAAAGAAGTTGGCAGATATAACGAGTGCTATACGAATAAAGGAAGAGCACTTGGAGAACTCGGTCACCCCGATGGTCCAACAATCAACCTTGATCGTGTATCCCATAAAATTATAACTCTTGAACAAAGAGGTTCAAACATTTATGGCAAGGCACAACTTCTTAGCACCCCAATGGGCAAGATTGCACAGTCACTGATTGGTGAGGGTGTCAAACTTGGAGTTTCTTCTCGTGGTGTTGGTTCTTTAAAACTAAACAATGAAGGCATCAATATTGTTGGCGAAGATTTCATGCTAGCAACCGCTGCAGATATCGTTGCTGACCCATCTGCACCTGACGCTTTTGTCGATGGAATTATGGAAGGAAAAGAATGGGTCTGGGAAGGTGGTATCCTTCGCGAAAGATTTTGTAACGATGCTAGAAAGAAGATAAATACATTAGTTGATCAAAAGAGACTTGAAGAAAACAAACTCCAATTATGGGGTGATTTTCTGTCAAATCTTTAAATTATAAATAAATATAGTTTAATTAACTACAAATAGGTTATTTTCGGAGAGTTCTAAAATGTCCAGTGGCACAAATTTACACGAAATGGAAGTAGACGTTAAGGAAAACGCTGTAACTGCCGGTGCTAAACCAGCAGAACCAATGGTAAAGCCATCTGGAGCAAGCGTAGAAGACCTTGGCGGTCCTACCCCAGAAAACTACAAACCTGATGATAATTCAGCACAGCTGAAAACACCAGGTGCAACCCTCAAGCAAGTTAAGGATGTTGTCAATCAGGGTGCAAAACCTGCTGAAGCAATGCCTGCTGGCATGAAGGAAGAAGAAGAGTCTGAGATCGAAGACGATCAAGAGATTGTTTCCGAAGAAGAGATTTCTGAAGAGGAAGTTGCTGAAGAGGAAATTGTCGAAGAGGAAGAGGTTGTTGTACTTGACATCGATGCCGATGTTGAAGCACTTCTCCAAGGCGAAGAACTCTCCGAAGAGTTCCAGGAAAAAGCAAAGACTATCTTTGAAACAGCAATCAATGCTAAAGTTGCAGAAATCAAAGAAGACCTGGAATCAAGTTATGCTATCGTCATTGAAGAGCAGGTAGCAGAATTCAAGACTGAAATGACCGAACGTGTCGATTCATATCTTGAGTATGTTTCATCAGAGTGGTTAGAAGAAAACACTCTGTCAGTTGAAGAAGGACTGAAGGCAGAAATGTCTGAGTCATTCCTATCGGGCCTGAAGGGCCTATTTGAAGAACATTATGTTTCAATCCCTGAAGATAGATACGATGTACTTGAGAGCATGGTAAATAAACTTGATGAAATGGAAGGAAAACTCAATGAGCAGATCGACAGAAATGTTGTTCTGAATAAGAGATTAGCAGAATCCACATCTGATGGAATTCTGGGTGAAATTTCTGAAGGACTTGCAGTCACTCAGAAAGAGAAACTTGCTACTCTTGCCGAAAGTGTTGAGTTTGATAGTGAAACCGACTACCGTGAGAAACTGGTAACTCTTAGAGAGGCATATTTCCCCTCCAAGAAAGCAACCAGTGCTCAAAGAGACTCTTCTGAATACATTGCAGAAGGAGCAACTATAGACCAGGATATTTCTGGAACTATGGGTGGATATCTTACTACTCTGCAGAGAGTCACTAGAAAGTAAGTTTCTACTACATTATAAATTAAACCCAAACACTTAAAAAAGGTAAAATCAAATGCAAATGTTCAACGGTGAACAACTGCAGGAGAAGTGGGCACCATTACTTGACTACGAAGGCGCTGAGAAAATCACCGACTCCCATCGTAGAATGGTTACCGCAGTTCTTCTGGAGAACCAAGAAAAATTCATGAATGAGGAGCGTTCGTTCCTCTCCGAAGCACCCACCAACTCTGCTAACGCTGCAGGTGCTTCAGGTGGTTTCGGTGGCGGTTCCGCTGCTGCTGGTCCTACCGCAGGTTTCGACCCCGTACTGATCTCACTGATCCGTCGTTCAATGCCTAACCTGGTCGCATATGACCTGGCTGGCGTTCAACCCATGAACGGTCCTACTGGACTCATCTTCGCAATGCGTTCACGCTACACCAATCAGAGTGGCACTGAGGCCCTGTTTGATGAAGCAGATACCGCATTCTCTGGTCAGAATGATGGCGGCGACCTGGAGCAAGGTCTTTACACCGCTCAAGCATCTGACGGTGCTGCTGTTGGTTTCGGTACTGCAGCACAGAAGACTAACGAAGCTGGCACCAACCCTGCTCTGCTTTCCTCCTCTGCTAGTGATCAACTCGCCTACAACGTAGGTCAGGGTATGCACACTGGTGACGCTGAGGATCTTGGAGACGGTGCAGGCGACCAGTTCAACCAGATGGCATTCTCAATCGAGAAAGTCACTGTAACCGCTAAGTCCAGAGCACTCAAAGCTGAGTATTCATTGGAACTGGCACAAGACCTTAAGGCAATCCACGGTCTGAACGCTGAAGCAGAACTTGCTAACATCCTTAGCACCGAGATTCTTGCTGAAATCAACCGTGAAGTCATCCGTACCATCTACAAGGCTGCAGAACCTGGTGCTCAAACCAACACTGCTACCGCTGGTACTTTTGACCTGGACGTTGACTCCAATGGTCGTTGGTCTGTTGAGAAGTTCAAAGGACTTCTGTTCCAAATCGAGCGCGAAGCGAACGCAATCGCCCAACGCACTCGTAGAGGAAAGGGCAACATGATTCTGTGTTCCGCAGACGTTGCTTCCGCACTCACCATGGCTGGTGTACTTGACTACACCCCCGCACTCAACGCTAACCTTAACGTTGACGACACCGGTAACACCTTCGCTGGTGTTCTGCAAGGTAAGTATCGTGTATACATCGATCCTTATTCTGCTAACCTGCGTGCTTCCCAGTACTTCGTTGCTGGTTATAAGGGTTCTTCTCCTTACGACGCTGGTCTGTTCTACTGCCCATACGTTCCTCTTCAGATGGTTCGTGCAGTTGGTCAGGACGACTTCCAACCTAAAATTGGTTTTAAAACCCGTTACGGTATGGTTGCTAACCCCTTCGCTGAAGGTAACGTCTCCAACCAAGGACTTGGACGCCTCAAGCAGTCTGCAAACCGCTACTACCGTCGTGTACGTGTTGAGAATCTTATGTAAATCGCTGCCTTCGGGCAACGTTACATTTCATCAGGGACCTCAAAAGGGTCCCTTTTTTTGTCTAAATACAAGTAAATAAATAAGACGAATGAGATCTTTCGATAATTTCATTGAAGAAGCAGCGACAAAGAGATGCCCTACTGGAAAATACTACTGCTTCACTGATAAAAAATGTAAGAAGATGCCGTCTGGTTATCATGTGGGTCGTGGAGGATATCTAGAAAAAAATAATGATTCTGAGGATTCAAATGGACCAAAGAATGGTAACTCTAATGGTGATAACGGTTCTAATGGCAATGGAGATAGCGGAAATGGAGGTGGCGGAGAATGAAACCCTGGAGTAATCAACTCGACAATAGGAATTATCTTTCCCCTGTTGGTTTTAAATTTTCAATTACAAAAATACCAAAAGTAGATTTCTTTTCCAACTCTACATCAATTCCTGGTATCAATCTTGGATATGCAGTTCAATCAACTTACCTTAAAGATATTCCTGTACCAGGTGATAAATTAACTTATCAAGATTTTAGTCTTAGTTTCTTTGTAGATGAAAATCTAACTAATTATTTGGAAGTTCATAATTGGATAAGGGCACTTGGATTCCCAGAAAGTGTTGATGAATTTACTGATCTCAAAGAGAAAGATAAGTATAATCCATCCAATGATGCAAGAAATCCATTGAATGAATATTCAGATGCTAGTTTGTTTATCTACAATAGTGCATTTAACGAAGTTGCCAGAATTGATTTTCAGAACGTATTTCCGGTAAGTTTATCTACGATTAATTTTGACGCAACTAACTCAGATATCAATTACGTTAGCGCAGAAGCAACCTTCAAATACTCCATATATAATATAGAAGTTTTATGATGTAAAGTATGAATCTTGATGAAATTCAATCGTTATGGGAAGAAGATTCAAAATTAGATGAAGATGAGTTACATACGGAATCAACTAAGATTCCGTCTCTTCATGCAAAATATTATAGAATCCTTAATAGTATTCTTCTTCTGAAAAAAATAGAAGAGAATAAATTCAAACAACTCAAAAAAGAAAAATGGCAATATTACACGGGTAAGGCAGACCCAGAAGTGTACATTGATAATCCATTTGATCATAAAGTTTTACGGCAGGATGTAGACAAGTACATGGATGCTGACGAAGACCTTATCAAGGTTATAAGTAAGATTGATTACTATCAGATTATGTGCAACTATCTGGATAGTATTCTGAAGACAATTAACAATCGAACATATCAAATTAAAAACTCAATTGAGTGGCAACAATTTATAAGAGGATATAGTTGATGACTGATCTTGTTATACGCAAAAAGAATGAGGTTTTTATTACTGTAAAGGCAGAACCTCATATTATTCAGGAACTATCAGATCATTTTACATTTGACGTTCCCGGTGCAAAGTTTATGCCTCAATACCGTAGTAAGTATTGGGATGGAAAGATACGTTTGTTTAGTTCTCATACTGGAGAGATCTATGTCGGACTACTTGATAAGATTATGGCATGGGCAAAGAACTATGATTATAAAGTAGAGTTTGAAGATAACAAATTCTATGGTCCTCCATTTGAAGTCAATAAAATGATTTCAAAAGAAGGAGTCAAAGAATACATGACTCGTATTGCTAGGTTCAAACCTAGAGACTATCAGATTGATGCCGTATATGATGCACTTAGATTTAATCGTAAACTGTTAATATCACCAACTGCTTCGGGTAAGTCATTGATGATTTATTCTGTGGTGAGATACTTTGCAGAGAAAGACCATAAGATTCTTTTAGTTGTTCCTACTACTTCTCTGGTAGAACAGATGTTTAAGGATTTTGAAGACTATGGATGGAATGCTGAGGACTATTGCCACAAGATATATTCGGGTAGGGAGAAGACGAATCAATATCCTGTAACGATTACTACTTGGCAATCTATCTACAAATTACCCAGAGCATTCTTTAAAGACTTTGGAGTCATCATTGGAGATGAAGCACACTTATTCAAGTCTAAGTCTCTTGTTAGCATCATGACAAAGATTGATAGTGCAAAGTATAGATTTGGATTCACAGGAACATTAGACGGCACACAGACCCATAAGTGGGTGTTAGAGGGGTTGTTTGGTCCATCATATAAAGTTACTCAAACAAAAGAACTCATTGATAAAGGACATTTGTCTCAATTACAGATACATGTTCTACTAATGAAACATGATTCACATGAGTTTGAAACTTATGAAGATGAAATACAATATATCATCGGTCATAACAAAAGAAATAACTTTATTAAGAATCTAGTATTAGATCTGAAGGGTAATAGTCTTATTCTTTTTAGTCGAGTTGAATCACATGGTCAACCACTTTACGAATTAATAAATAATTCTGTGAAGGGAAAGCGCAAAGTATTTTATGTTCATGGTGGAATAGACGCTCAACAACGAGAACATGTAAGAGAAATTACAGAAAAAGAAAACGATGCAATTATTGTTGCATCTTACGGAACATTTAGTACAGGTATCAATATTAAGAATCTCCATAACGTAATCTTTGCATCACCATCTAAATCAAGAATACGTAATCTTCAATCCATTGGTAGGGTATTAAGAAAAGGGGATAATAAAAATCAAGCAGTGCTTTATGATATTGCTGATGAAATAGTCTATAAACAAAAAAAGAACTATACACTCAACCATCTAGTCGAAAGAATTAAAATCTACAATCAAGAGAAATTTAATTATGAAATTGTACCAGTTAATCTTAGAGATAAATGAAAGAAGAATTCTATGCAACAATTAAATTAATATCAGGTGAAGAAGTTTTTGCACAAGTAACTCCTTGCGAAGAAAGAGATAGAACTTTACTTATTTTAGATACTCCTGTAATATTTGAATCTATACTGATTAAACATATGGGAGTGAATGCTATGAAAGTTGAGCCATGGATATCATTAGGTGATGACTCTATGATAATTATTGATATGAATAAAGTAATTACTATTAGTGAAGTTAAAGATGAACAAATCCTTTTTATCTACAATAAGTACTTAAAGGATAAGAATCGTGACTCTAATAAAACAAAAATAAATAAAGATATGGGGTTTCTATCATCTATTGCTGAAGCAAGAGTGAACTTAGAGAAGTTATATAAAAGTAGCTAAGCCATCCCTATGAACCCTAACAGAGTTATTCTACAGGGATATTGCAGAGTTGTCAAGCCCCTTGATTATGTGCTATAATGTGAACATAACTCACTAGGAGAACCATGAAATGTCAAGAAAGAAATCTGAACATTATGTAAACAATAAAGAATTCTTAGATGCACTTATTGTTTATCGAGCAAAAGTTCAAAGAGCAAAGGATGCAGGAGAACCACTTCCACGTATCACGAACTATCTTGGTGAGTGTTTCTTGAAGATTGCTACCCACCTCTCTTACAAACCAAACTTTGTAAATTATATGTTCCGTGAGGACATGATCTGTGATGGTATTGAAAACTGTGTTCAGTATATTAAGAATTTCGATCCAGCAAAGTCTAGCAATCCTTTTGCATACTTCACTCAAATTATTCACTACGCATTTTTGAGAAGGATTCAGAAGGAGAAACGTCAAATGGATATTCGTACCAAGATTGTGGAACGTTCAGGATTTGATGAAGTGTTCTCCAGTGATGGTGATATCTATAGCACTTCTGATTACAATACTATCAAAGAAAACATTCAGTCTAAACTTTATTCATGAAACTGACAAAAGAAATAACTAATGACTAAAGTAGCATTATTAAGTGATACTCATTATGGGGCCAGGAAAAACTCCAAACTATTTCATGAGTTCTTCAAAAAATTCTATAATGAAGTATTCTTCCCCACATTAAAGGAAAGAGAAATTACCGAATGTGTTCATTTGGGTGATGCATTTGATTGTCGTAAGTCTGTTGATTTCTGGTCTCTCCAGTGGGCAAAAGAAAATGTCTACGATAAGTTTAGAGAGTTTGGCATTAATGTCCATAACATCGTTGGTAACCACGATGCGTATTATAAAAATACTATTAACATCAATGCTATCGATGGTTTACTAGAATCTTATGATAATGTCGTAAGGGTATCGGAACCAAAAGAATATAAGATTGGTGGTGAAAAGATTCTACTACTTCCATGGATTTGTGAAGACAATCAAGAAAAGACTTGGAACCTAGTCAAAAAGACAAAGGCAAAGGTTGTAATGGGGCACCTAGAATTGACCGGATTTGAGGTAATTCCTGGTATGAATATGGAACATGGTGAGGACCCTACTAGATTCAAAAAGTTTGATCAAGTATTCTCTGGTCACTATCATCACAAATCTACTAAAGGTAATATTACATATCTCGGTAATACCTATCAAATGTTCTGGAATGATGTGAATGATACTAGAGGTTTTCATATCTATGATACCGAAACTCAAGAACTAGAGTTTATTGCAAATCCATTTGGAATCTTTGAAAAGTTTTATTATGATGATACTCCATATCAATTATTCGATACATCTGATCTAAAAGATAAAATTGTAAAAATTATTGTCCGTAAAAAATCAGATCAACTTTCATTTGAAAAATTTATTGATAAGATTCAAAAATCTGGATGTTCTGATTTAAAAGTTGTTGAAAACTTTTTAGTTGATGATGAAGATGTAAATTTTGATAATCAGCAATGCGAAGACACTTTGAGTTTCTTGAATAAATATATCGATGATTCCGATTTTGATTTACAAAAGGATATAGTCAAGAAATTGATGAGAGATGTATATCGGGAAGCTTGCGAAATGGAGTGATGTATTTACTTACAATATCAGGAAAAGAAGATGAAGGTGCATATTCTGTACTAGATGAGGATGGTGAAAAAGCACTATACCTATTTGAAGAAGAGGATGATGCAACCCGATATGCTGGTCTTCTGGAGGCAGAAGACTATCCTGAGATGGTAGTAGTAGAAGTTGATGAGGAACTGTGTATAAAAATGTGTGATGCTTATAGTTATCGTTACTGTGTGATTACGGCAGACGATTTTGTAGTTCCACCCAGAGGGATTACATTAGAAGAATTGACAGAATGATATTAATGGTGTAAGATAGAAATATGACTGACTACCTAAATGATACTCTTCAAGACAATCCGCTGGAAGAACTTACTCTCAACGGGTAATAACTGGACTGAAATTAATCTGACAGAATCACAAACGAGTCTCATTGTAGGAACAAATGGAGCAGGTAAGTCAACAGTTTTAGATGCTTTAACGTTTGTTCTGTTCAATAAACCATTTCGTAAGATTACCAAACCCCAACTAGTCAATACAGTGAACGAGAAAGACTGTGTAGTGGAGATTGAGTTTTCTACGGGTGTAACTGATTGGAAACTTATTCGTGGTATCAAACCAAACATCTTTGAAATTTATAAAGATGGGCAATTGCTTGATAAGGCAGCTGCTGCTACTGACCAGCAGAAGTGGTTGGAAGAGAACGTTCTGAAAATGAACTACAAGTCATTCACCCAGATTGTAATCTTGGGTAGTGCATCTTTCGTTCCTTTCATGCAACTCTCTACTGCAAATCGTCGTGAGATTATTGAAGATTTGCTAGACATCAAGATTTTCTCTCACATGAGTAATATCTTACGTGAAAAGATTCGTAGTTCAAACGACAGTATTCGTGAACTGACCATCCGTAAGGATTTGGTAGAAGAGAAGATTGATATGCAGAAGTCATTTATCTCTGACCTGGAGGAGACTGGTAAGAAGAATATCCAAGACAAGAAGAATAAGATTAGAGAGTTTGCTGGTAATGTAGATGATCTCGTAAAGGAGATTGAATCTTATGGAGACAAGTTGAAAAATGTTGAAGACCAGATGGAAGTATCTTCAGGTTCTGACAAGAAACTTAAGAAACTCGGAACACTTCGTGGTAAACTTCAACAAAAAGTTACAACAATCACTAAAGAACATAAATTTTTTACCGAAAATACGGTATGCCCCACATGCGATCAGCACATTGAGGAATCATTTCGATTAAATAGAATTAATGATGCAGAGTCCAAAGCAAAAGAACTTCAACAGGGGTTCACTGAGTTGGAAGAAGCAATCAGACTTGAAGAGGAAAAAGAAAACCAATTCAAGATTCTTTCTAAAGAGGCAACTAACCTAACGCATGAAATTTCTAAAGCAAATACTCGGATTTCAGGACTGCACAACAGAACAAGAGATATTGAATCAGAAATTCAAACTATTACCGAACAACTTGAGAACCGAAATACTGAGCACCATGCATTAGAGAAATTAGTTACGGAACTGGAGGAACTTCAATCTAAATACTCCCAACAAAAAGAGAATAACGTCTACAACGAATTTGCACATTCTTTAATGAAAGATGGAGGAGTAAAATCCAAAATTATTAAGAGATATCTGCCTCTTATGAATCAGCAGATTAATAAGTATCTTCAGTTAATGGACTTCTATATTAACTTCTCTTTGGACGAAGATTTCAAAGAGACTGTAAAGTCCCCGATACATGAAGATTTTAGTTATGAATCATTCAGTGAGGGGGAGAAGATGAGAATCGACTTGTCTCTCCTCTTTACCTGGAGAGAGATTGCTAAAAGAAAGAACTCTGCTAGTACCAATCTTTTGATCCTAGATGAAATCTTTGATAGTTCATTGGATGGATTTGGAACAGAATATTTCACAAAGATCATTAAGTATGTTGTGAATGATGCAAATGTCTTTGTTATTTCACATAAGACCGATGAACTGATGGATAAGTTTGACAATATCATAAAATTTGATAAAGTAAAAGGGTTCAGTAAAAAAGTCTCATAGGTATCACCGATGACAACCCCGAACTGGCAGCACCATTCCAAGAAGGATAAGAAACGGACTCTCAAACCACAAGCGATGAGAGCACGGAAGGAAGCACTCAGACAGTTTAAGAACCGGTACATGAACCCGTCCAAGAGACGGGTTTCGTCGTATTATGAGTCCATACGAACGAACACCAATGACTGTTTCCCACGAGATCAAGTCGCAACTTGCTAAACTGCTTGCTACCGAAGACCTGGTTGTGGAGAACAAGAATGTAGAGACTGCATGTTTCAATGTTCATACCCGTGTCTTGACCCTGCCCAATTGGAAGAATGCAACTCCTGTTGTCTATGACCTTCTGGTTGGACATGAAGTAGGACATGCTCTTTATACTCCTAATATTGATTGGATTGTAGACCGTAATATTCCCCCACAGTTTGTGAACGTTGTAGAAGATGTTCGCATTGAGAAACTGATGAAGCGTCGATATCCTGGAATCTCTAAGTCATTTTGGAAAGGATATGAAGAATTAAGTGATGATGATTTTTTCCAGATTAAAAATGAAGATCTGACTTCGATTAATCTGGCAGATAAAATCAATATTCATTACAAGATTGGTAAATTTGTTGATGTTCCCTTTGAGAACGATCAAGAGAAAGATCTTATGAAGAGATCTGGTGAGACTGAGACCTTTGAGGAAGTATTGGATATTGCAGAAGAAATTTACAAGTATTGTCTGGACAAGAAAGAGCAGGAAAGTAAAATTAATTTCGACAATCACGGCACACAGGGTGCATCTGGCGGTGAAGAAGGTGAGGGTGAAGAGGAGCAAGAGCAAGAATATTCTGCGAGTGGAGACGATTCTGAATCATCTGGTTCTGATGAGAGTGAAGACGGTGAGATGCCTGATATCAATGATCAGCAGCAGGGTATGTCTGGTGGAGAAACTTCTGTTCCTGATGTAAAGACCATGAGCGCATTTGATGATGCTGTTCGTGAGAATCTACTGGATCAGGATGCTCGTGATAATGTATATGTAGAACTTCCTGAGTTGGATCTTAAACAGATTATTATCCCGAACTCTAAGATTCATCAGTTGTGTGAAGAACAGTGGTCGGAAGAATCTACACCACTGATGTTCTTTCAATATGTTGATGAGGCATTTAACAAGTTTAAGCGTAGTGCCCAGAAAGAAGTCAACTATCTGGTGAAGGAGTTTGAGTGCCGTAAGTCTGCTGCTGCATATGCTCGTGCGTCAACTTCTAAGACAGGAGTTCTTGACTGCACCAAACTTCATACATACAAATACAATGAAGACCTTTTCAAAAAGGTCACAACATTTGCTGATGGTAAGAATCACGGTCTGGTATTTGTACTTGATTGGTCTGGTTCAATGGGCAATGTTATGCTTGATACTATGAAGCAACTCTTCAACCTTGTATGGTTTTGTAAAAAAGTTGGTATTCCTTTCGATGTCTATGCATTTACTAACGACTATCCTCGTGACGACGGGATGGGTATTGCTGAATTATCCTACGAAAAGAAAGATGGACTAGTTCGAGTTGGCGAGTCTTTTTCAATGCTGCACTTTCTCACAAGTAAAGTTAAAGGGAAAGAACTAGAACAGCAGATTCTCCACATGTTCCGTATGGGATATCACTTCAGTTCTAATTGGGGAGTACCATATACCATTCCTGTGGGATTATATCTTTCTGGAACTCCTCTCAATGAGGCACTGATTACTTTGAAGCAAATCATCCCTCAATTTAAGTCACAAAATAATTTAGAGAAAGTTCAATGTGTAATCCTGACCGATGGTGAAGCACCTCCTCTCAAGTATCATAAAGAGTTTCTTGGTCGAAAAGTATACGACACAGAACCATATCTCGGAGTCAATAGTCTTAATGGAGATTCATTTATCCGTGATCGCAAAACCGGACACACATACTCTATGATGCAAGACTGGAATGACCAGTCAAGATTCAGTCATACTGGTGCGATGCTTAAACTTCTCCGTAATCGTATGCCTTCAGTCAACTTTATTGGTATTCGTGTTCTTGCTACTCGTGATGCAAACTGCTTCATCCGTCAACATGTACCAAACTTTAATGATTATGCTAAGATTCAACGTCAATGGAAAAAAGACAAGTCCTTTACTCTTACCGAGTCTGGGTATCATAAGTATTTCGGATTATCTGCTAGTGCTATGAATCAGGACACAGATTTTGAAGTCAAAGAAGATGCTACAAAAACACAGATTAAGACTGCTTTTGTTAAGAGTTTGAGAACTAAAAAAATGAATAAAAAAGTTTTAGGTGAGTTTATTGAACTCATTGCATAAATATTTAAAACCTCATCATTTAAATCTATGTCTAAATTCGGAGATTTAGTTAAGGGAAAAAAAGGAGCACCAGCACCTGCTGCTCAAGCACCAGCACCTGCTGCTCCTACCCCTCCTGCCCCTGTAGCAGCACCTACTCCTGTCGCTAAAACAATGGGTGATATGTCTAAAATTGAACTTGAGGAACTTGGTCGCACCAAAGGTATCGAACTTGACCGCCGTAAGAGCAAGTCGAAACTTATCAAGGAACTCAAGGACATTGGGTGAACCAATCTTACAACTGTCTGAATGGGGGTCATAAGACCCCCTTTTTGGTCTATAATAACTTCAGTTGAAACAAAGCACACAACATCATGTCTCTCTCTTCCGAGTACATTCGCACTTCACTTCAATCCATGTATGGCGAGTCTGTCACCAGTGGCGATATTCGAGCATGGTGTGCAATGAATGGTGCTAATTATCAAACCGTTTCTAAAAAAATTGATGAATATAAAACTGGTCGTGGAAAATGGAATTTGAGTGTGCCTGAACAACTTGAGCAGACCTACCAGGCACCCCCTGCTATGCCTGCTGTCGAACAAAATCTAATTCCTGCAAAAGATGATACTTTCGTCAAGTTTGGTAACTTTGGTGATCTTAAAAAGATTATTCAATCCCGTCTATTCTACCCAACGTTTATTACTGGACTATCTGGAAATGGTAAAACCCTCTCGGTTGAGCAAGCATGTGCTCAATTGGGTAGAGAACTTATTCGTGTAAACATTACTATTGAAACTGATGAAGATGATCTTATTGGCGGTTTCCGTCTTATTAATGGTGAAACCGTCTGGCACAATGGCCCAGTCATTGAAGCACTCCAACGAGGATCTGTCCTGCTCCTTGATGAGATCGACCTTGCCTCTAATAAAATTCTCTGTCTCCAGTCTATCCTTGAAGGAAATGGAGTCTTTCTCAAAAAAATTGGACAGTTTATCCGACCCAGTGCAGGTTTCAACGTCATCGCAACCGCAAACACTAAAGGTAAAGGTTCAGACGATGGACGATTCATTGGAACTAACGTGCTCAACGAAGCATTCCTTGAGCGATTCCCAGTAACCTTTGAGCAGTATTATCCTGCCCCTGCGACTGAACAGAAGATTCTGGAAGGCATTGCTCTGGATCTTGGTGTGGAAGATCGCGACTTCTGCAAGCGTCTGGTGGACTGGGCAGATATTATCCGTAAGACCTTCTACGATGGTGGTATTGAGGAAATCATCAGCACCCGCCGTCTAGTGCATATTATTCGTGCCTATAGCATCTTTGATAATAAAGCAAAGGCAATTGATGTTTGTACCGCACGATTTGATGATGAAACCAAGCAAGCATTCCTTGAACTATATGACAAAGTTGATGTTGACTTTGTGATGCCTTCCGAAGATACCATTGACACATTTACCGCTGAATGATATAATGACGAATGCTTGGTCCCTACTTTATGATACAATGACGGAACATTCAAAGTATTATTACGATACTGATCGTAATAAAGACATATTAGACCCATCGATGCCACCATGGGGTCACAGTGATTTAGAATACCAAATCAATAATCCTGCTATGAACAACGAATCTACACGCTACAAATATAATGAGGCAGAAATTCTCAAAGAATTAACTGATTATATTGTTAGAACATATGATCAGCATTATTCTGCTGGTTCTGATAAGATTCAGACTCTTGATTTAATTGAAGCATGTGGTGATGGTGAGGCATTCTGCCGATCCAATATCCTCAAGTATGCTTCTCGATACGACAAGAAAGGAACTGCCCGTCGTGACATTATGAAGATTCTGCACTATGCTGTACTTCTGATGCATTTCAATGACAAGAACGCTCAACGTGAAACTTACCCTCAGTGATGAAAATCCGAAATCCTATGAAACTGTCTGAAAAAACTGTCAATCTTTTGAAGAACTTTGCTTCTATCAATCAGTCTATTGCATTCAAGAAGGGCAATACTCTCCGCACCATGTCTGTGATGAAGAACATCTTGGCAGAGGCAGAGATTGAAGAAGAGATTCCACAGGACTTTGCAATCTATGACCTAGTTCAATTCTTGAATGGTGTCACCCTGCACGACAACCCTTCTATCGAGTTCCCTAACGAGTCAAATCTGACCATCCGTGAGGGTAAGGACCGCAAGACCAAATACTTCTTTGCTGACCCTAGCGTAATCGTTTCTCCTCCTGAGAAGTCCATTGCACTACCCACAGAAGACGTTTGCTTTAAACTTGATAGCACCCAACTACAGTCGCTCCTGAAGGCATCTGCGGTTTATCAACTCCCCGATCTGGTGGCAGTTGGTGAAGCAGGTGTGGTCAAACTGGTTGTCCGTGATAAGAAGAATGACACATCTAACGAATACTCAATCAACGTCGGTCTGACTGATCAAGAGTTCAACTTTAATTTTAAGGTTGAGAACATCAAGATTCTCCCTGGAACTTATGAGGTTGTTATCTCCCAGAAACTTCTGGCACGATTTGTCAATACTAACTTTAACCTGACATACTTTATCGCACTTGAACCCGACTCAACGTTTGGCTGATGTCCCTATGAGGATAATAGGCAGTGGTCTTGTGATCCTTGCCTATTTTATTATTCTCCATGTGAATACAACTGTAGGTGTCGCTCTCCAAATGATTGGAGATAGTATATCGATTCCTTACTTTATACGGACAAAATCCTGGGATGTTGTTACTATGATATCATTCCTATTAGTGATTTCCCTAACACATTTATTATGAACATTTTCGTCACAAACGAATCCCCATGGAAGTCTGCAGAGATTCTACCTGACAAGCACATCGTCAAGATGCCTCTGGAGACGTGTCAGATGCTTGCTATCGTTGCATCAGACAAGTGGGGTCATGGTTATGGTACTTTGCCTAAGGCAGACGGCACACCCTATGCTACAGAGAAGGGAGCGTTCCGTAATCACCCCTGCACTAAGTGGGCAAACGAGACTATAGAAAACACTAGATGGTTGCTTGCTCACGGTATAGCATTATGTGAAGAGTATTTTAATCGATATGGTAAATGCCATACTTGCTTTAAAACTCTCCTTGTTGCTGATGAGATCATTCCTTATGTGAAATGGGATGACCACACTCCTTTTGTCTTTGCAGGACCTGACGAGTATAAGTATGATACAAGCATTGATATCTTCACTGCTTACAAGATGTATATTGCATCTAAACCTTGGGTATGCGATAATTACCTTCGTCTCCCCCACCGTAAACCTGACTGGATTTGATTATGAACCAAATTGATAAAAAACCTTTCATCTGGGTGGAGGCGTATAGACCACAGACCATTCAGGAATGTATCCTTCCTGAAGATACAAAGAAAATGTTCCAAGATTTTCTAAATAAGGGTGAAATTCCCAATATGTTACTGACAGGACCCCCTGGTATTGGTAAAACTACAGTAGCAAAGGCATTGTGCAATGAACTAGGAGTAGATTATTATGTCATCAATGGGTCCGATGAAGGACGATTCTTGGATACTGTCCGAAACAATGCGAAGAATTTCGCTTCGACCGTCTCGCTTCAAGCAACTGCAAAACACAAAGTCATCATCATTGATGAAGCAGATAACACATCCAACGATGTACAACTCTGCTTACGGGCGTTTATTGAGGAGTTTGCTGGTAACTGCAGATTCATCTTCACCTGTAACTACAAAAACAAAATTCTTGAACCACTCCACTCCCGATGTACAGTCGTTGAGTTTGGAATTAAAGGAAAAGAACGAGCAAAGATTGCCAACGGTTTCTTCCTTAGACTTCAAGAAATCCTCACAGGTGAAGGCATCGAGTACGACAACAAAGTACTCGCTGAACTCATTGGAAAGCACTTCCCAGACTGGAGACGAGTCCTCAATGAGTGTCAACGATACTCCGTTTCTGGTAAGATTGATTCGGGGATCCTTGCGTCGTTTGGGGATATCGCAGTAAATGACCTTGTTAAGAATATTAAGGAAAAGAACTTTACTGATGTACGTAAGTGGATCGTTTCTAATTTGGACAATGATCCTAATGTACTTCTGCGTCGTGCTTACGATGCTCTTTACGAAGTTCTGGACGGTCCTAGCATTGCTGCTGCTGTGCTCATTGTTGCTAAGTATCAGTATCAGTCGGCATTTGTCGCAGACCAAGAAATCAACCTCTTGGCGGCAATGACTGAAATAATGGTGGAGTGTCAATTCCGTTAAACAAACTATTAGGTAAATTAAAATGAATGTAAAACTGTTACGCATCAGCACTGGCGAAGAAGTAGTTGCTGAAATTGTTGAAGAAACTGATGAAACTATTACTGTAAGGAATGGACTTGTCTGTGTTCCCCAAGCACAGAGTGTTGGATTTATTCCTTGGGCAACTGTAGTTGATAAGCAAGAACCTGAGATTACAGTAGGGAGACAGTTTATTGTTTATATTGCAGCACTTGACCCTACTGTAAAAAACAAGTATAGTGAAATGTTCGGCGGTATTACCACCCCAGATAAAAAACTCATTTTATGATGAATCTAAAGTCTTATAAAACTATGTTGCGCTATCCTGGCGGAAAGAGTAGGGCAACAACCAAAATAGATCCTTACTTCCCTGACCTAAGGGAGTATAAGGAATATAGAGAACCATTTCTTGGTGGTGGTAGCGTTGCTATTCACGTCACCAAGAAGTATCCACACTTGGATGTCTGGGTTAACGACTTGTATGAACCTCTATATAATTTCTGGAGAGTCTTGCAGAGTGATAGTTCCAGTCTTACTGAGTGTATTCGTAATTTTAAGTCACAGAATCCTGAACCTGTATCTGCTAAAGACTTATTCCTAGAATCAAAAGAAATTGTAAATGACCATACTAAATCAAATCTATCTCGCGCAGCTGCTTTTTATATTGTCAATAAGTGCAGTTTTAGTGGTCTCACAGAATCATCATCCTTCAGCAAACAAGCAAGTGTCTCCAACTTCTCAATGCGAGGCATCGAAAAACTTCCAGGATACTCTCAACTAATCAAAGATTGGAAAATTACCAATCTTAGTTATGAGCAACTTCTTACTGATGATAAGAATATTTTTACTTATCTAGATCCACCATATGAGATTGGTTCTAATCTATATGGTAAGAAAGGTAGTATGCATAGTGGATTTAATCATGATCACTTCGCTATTAAATGTGATAGATTTATTGGTCCTCAACTTATATCTTATAATTCGTCTCAATTGATTAAAGATAGATTTAAAGGATGGGAAGCAAGCGAGTTTGACCTTACATATACAATGAGATCTGTGGGTGAATATATGCGTGAGCAGAAAGAACGAAAAGAACTTTTAATTTTTAATTATGACAAATCCAAATCAACTCTATGATGATATGGCAAAACTTAATGCCCTCTACGAAGAGTTGCTTTGGGGTCATGATGATATCCTTGAATTTGTAGTAGACTATAAGAACAAGCAAATTATTATTAGGAACAAAACTCAGGACGGATGAAAAGACTAGGACGCATTTGGAAATATAGTTTGGGAAGTTTTTCTGACGACAAAACCCACAAGTACGATAACTACGTGGTTATAGTACGGACTGCTATATTCATTTCTTATCTCATTACTAATTGTTTTATTATTGCAGGAGTGATCCGACATTGGAACTAAAAGACTGGTTGAATTCCATTAACGTAAATAAAAAGAATCTTCTTAATGAAGACCCCACAGCAAAATATCCAGCATATATTGTGAATCGCTGTATGTCCGGTCAACTGGACACAGTTCTTTTCGCTAATCAAATGAACTTGAACTCACATTTAGATTCCAATCTTCAGTATTCGTTCATGCTAAATAGTGTGAGGAAACGGAAAAGATTCTCTCCGTGGATCCGAAAGGACGAAATCAGAGATTTAGATTATGTCAAGCGTTATTATGGATATAATAACGAAAAAGCAAAACAGGCTCTGATCATTCTTACCAAAGAACAATTGTTATTCATTAAATCTAAATTTGAGACTGGAGGAAAAAGATGATTCAAGAACCTGAAGTTCGCTGGTCAGCGGACCAAATGATCGAAGTTACCCTAAATGAACCCGATGACTTTCTTAAGGTTCGTGAAACTCTGACACGTATCGGGGTTGCATCCCGTAAAGAGAAAAAGATTTATCAGTCCTGCCACATTCTACACAAGCAGGGACGATACTATATTGTCCACTTTAAGGAACTGTTTGCCTTGGATGGTAAGCACGCTAACCTGACGGTGAATGATGTCCAGAGACGTAACAGAATTATTCAACTGCTCTGTGACTGGGGTCTGGTCAGTGTAATCGAACCAGAGAAGGTTACAGACATTGCACCCTTGAATCAGATCAAGGTGTTGGCATACAAAGAGAAGCACGAATGGGTGCTTGAGACCAAGTATAATATCGGCAAGAAGAAAAAAGTAGAAACAACCGAATAAAAATGTAGGGGATTCCATATCCCCTTTTTTATGTTTCGTGCCTAAATATAGATGTCAGGGGAAAGGGATTTTATGTCCCCCTTTGACGCAAACGATTGCCTTCGGGGATCACACAATCTAATCTCGCTTTAAAAGGAGAAGTACAATGGTCAACATTCAGAAGTTTCATTCTGCCGATTTAAATTCTTTGGTAGACCGTATAAATAAGTATAGCATCGGTATGGATGATATATTTGATAGACTCTCTCACGTCAATGAAACGCAAGGGAATTATCCTCCATACAATCTAGTCCAAGTCAGTAGCACGGAATCAAGACTTGAATTAGCACTTGCTGGATTCAAACAAAAAGAATTAAATGTCTACACACAAGACGGAAAACTATTTGTCGAAGGGACAAAAGAAGAACCAAAAGAAGAACCAAAATATTACCACCGAGGAATGGCTCAAAGACCTTTCACCAGATCTTGGACACTCGGTGATGAGACGGAAGTTAGATCAGTTAGATTTGAGAATGGGTTATTAGTCGTTGAATTAAATAAAGTAATCCCAGAACACCATCAAAGAAAGGATTGGTTTTGATATACTAACTGACTTTTGCTATGGTTGATACAGAAGTGTATCATTATGATACACTATAATCTATATAATTATGTAACCAATCGTGAGGAATCAATGAACTTCACCACCACTGCTTTAGCAGCTGGCACTCTAATGACTATTTTTATTGGAGTTCCTATTACTACATTTGTTTCTTAGCACATGGAAATCTTAGCAACCCTTGCCATTTTTGGAGCAGTGGTGACTGGAGCATTTGCACTTACCCCTAAAAAATGAATACTAAATAAAATTGAATATCGTCGTCGCAGAGGACAACTGGCAAAATCCAGTAAGTCCTCTATTTTTTTGGAGATTATTATGAGTTTACAAGTCAACGATTCATTAGTTCAGGGATTTATTCAAAAAGAATTAGAGAGACAACAGAATCATCTAGAGATGATTGCTAGTGAGAACTTTACGTCTCTTGATGTGATGGAAGCTCAGGGTTCAATTCTTACTAATAAGTATGCAGAAGGATTGCCTGGTAAAAGATACTATGGTGGATGCGAATGGGTTGACCAGATTGAAGATCTAGCAAGGGAAAGAGTAAAAAAACTATTCAATGCAAAGTGGGCAAATGTTCAACCTCATAGTGGAGCACAAGCAAATGCTGCTGTATTCCTTGCTCTTTTGAAACCAGGAGATACTGTTCTATCTCTTGATCTATCCCACGGAGGTCATCTATCCCATGGATCAAAAGTTAATATGTCTGGTAAGTGGTTCAATGTTTGCCACTATGAAGTTGATGAGACTGGTAGACTGGACTATGATAGAATATTAGAACTTGCAAGAGAATGTAAACCACAACTTATCATCTGTGGATTCTCTGCATACACTAGAACGATTGATTTTAGTAAGTTTAGAGATATTGCTGATGAAGTTGGATCATACCTATTAGCGGACATTGCACACATTGCAGGATTGGTTGCATCAGGTGTTCATCCATCACCAATTCCATATGCAGATGTAGTTACCACAACAACTCATAAGACTCTGAGAGGTCCGAGAGGTGGGTTGATTATGTCTAATGACGTGGAGATGGGTAAGAGGTTGGACAAGGCAGTATTTCCAGGAACTCAGGGTGGTCCATTGGAACATGTGATTGCTGCTAAAGCAGTTGCATTTGGTGAGGCACTTAAACCAGAATTCAGAGAATATTGTCTTCAAGTTGTTGCTAATGCAAAATCTCTTGGTCGTAGATTAATTGAAAGTGGTATCAATATTGTGTCTGGTGGAACAGATAATCATATTGTTTTACTTGATTTGAGAAGTCTAGGAATCACAGGTAAGTTTGCTGATCAACTTGTGAGTGAAATTAATATCACTGCGAACAAAAATACAGTTCCTTTTGATCCTGAGTCTCCCTTTGTTACTAGTGGATTACGTTTAGGCACTGCTGCTCTCACTACCAGAGGGTTTGATGAAAACGACTTTGTTGAAGTTGCTGATATTATCGCAAGTCGTTTAAACAATTATGAGGAAGATGGTAATAAAGAAGAGTGTTTGGTGAGAGTATCTAAACTTTGTGCAGGTAATCCTCTCTACTAAATATAGTATATCGTCGTCGCAGACGGAGGGGGAACTGGCAAAATCCAGTTGCAACCCCTCTTTTTTTATGCTATACTACCAGAAGGAAAATACTGATTTATGAGCGTACAACTAGCACTACTAAAGTCTGGCGAGGAGGTCATCGCAGACATCAAAGAGTTTCGTGACTCTGAAGATAATCTTGTATCCTATTTTTTTAGTGAACCTCACTGTATCAAAATTAAAACTCAAGAGGTTTTAATTGAAGCAGAAGATGCTCCCCCAAAACATGAATTGATTTTTTATAAGTGGATGGGATTATCTAAGGACACTGATATTATTGTAAATAAGGATTGGGTGGTCTGTATTACGGATCCACTCGATTCAATTGTAGAATCTTATGCAAGGAGAAATGATGGAAGAGACCAATCTAGCAACGGACGAGATGATGTTGCCACCGGACTCGATGATGCCGGAACCGGAACCACCGACAGTACAGGTACTTTGCTTAACGAACAATCTGATTCTACTGAGCAAGATTGAGGAAGTTCTTGCAGATATTGGACAACCCGATTGCAAACTTACAAGACCTTACTTGATTGAAAATGGAGAACTCAAACCTTGGTTAACTGATGTATCAGATGACGAAGTTATTATGATGAGTTCTGATAAAATATTGACAATGGTTGAACCCAACCAAAAACTACTTGATGATTACGAAGAGTTAACTAAGTAATGCGATTTTACACGAATATCTATCAGCGATTCAATGAAATGCTGGTACGTGGATATGAAGACGGTAAGCACTTCTCTTATAGGGAAGATTTTTACCCAACCTTTTATGTCCCTTCTAAGAAGGAATCAAAGTGGAAAACGCTTGATGGCGAAAGTGTAGAACCAATTAAACCTGGTAAAGTTTCAGAATGTAGAGAGTTTATAGAGAAGTATAAAGATGTTCGGGGATTTGCCGTCTACGGTAATGATCGGTACGTTTCCCAGTATATTTCAGAAAAGTATCCTGAAGATGAAGTCAAGTTTGATATCTCAAAGATTGGACTTTATACAATTGATATTGAGGTTGCTGCCGAAGAAGGTTTCCCTGACATATTCAATGTTGCAGAAGAACTTCTTGCTATCACAATGCAGGATGCTGCGACTAAGCACATCACATGCTTTGCTTCACGTCCATTCAATAACACACGTAAGGATGTTACCTTTGTGCTGTGTAACGATGAGTTTGACCTAATCAATCGTTTCCTAGATTGGTGGCAGACAACTGCTCCTGACGTGATTACAGGGTGGAACTGTGAACTGTATGATATCCCATATATCGTGAGGCGTATTGAGCGTCTGATGGGCGAGAAGACAGTCAAGAAACTTTCTCCTTGGAACAATGTCCGTCAACGTGAAATCCAGATGCACGGTCGCCCACAGATTACCTGTGAGTTAGCAGGTATTAGTGTTATTGATTACCTTGACTTGTATAAGAAGTTTACCTATACTAATCAGGAGTCATATCGTCTGGACCACATTGCATTTGTGGAACTAGGGCAACGTAAGTTGGATCACTCGGAGTTTGATACATTTAAAGACTTCTATACAGGTAACTGGCAGAAGTTCATTGAATACAACATCATTGACGTGGAACTTGTTGACCGTCTGGAAGACAAGATGAAACTGATTGAGTTGGCATTGACCATGGCATACGACGCTAAAGTGAATTATAACGATGTGTTTTTCCAGGTACGTACTTGGGATGCAATTATCTATAACTACTTAAAGAAGAAGAACATAGTTATCCCTCCAAAAGAGAGATCTGAAAAAGATTCACAATATGCAGGTGCATATGTCAAGGAACCGATTCCAGGAAAGTATGATTGGGTTGTCAGTTTTGACCTTAACTCTCTCTACCCTCATCTTATCATGCAGTACAATATTTCACCAGAAACCCTCCAGGATACCCGGCACCCATCAACTACAGTTAATAAAATACTTAATCAAGAACTGACGTTTGATGAGTATAAGGACTATGCGGTATGCGCCAATGGTGCAATGTATCGAAAGGACATCAAGGGATTCCTACCTCAGTTGATGGAGAAGATGTATGGTGACCGAGTTATCTTTAAGAAACGAATGCTCAAAGCAAAGCAGGAGTATGAGAAGACGCCTACTAAAGCACTTGAAAAGGAAATCGCCAGATGTAACAACATTCAAATGGCGAAAAAGATTTCTCTTAACTCTGCTTATGGTGCTATTGGCAATCAATACTTCAGGTATTTCAAACTAGCAAACGCAGAAGCAATCACTCTGTCCGGTCAGGTATCTATCCGCTGGATTGAGAATAAGATGAACGCTAAACTAAACAAAATTCTTAAGACGGAGAATACTGATTATGTTATTGCTTCAGATACTGATTCCATTTATCTTAATCTGGGTCCTTTTGTTGACTGGGTATTCAAAGACCGAGAGAAAACTCCTGAGGTCATTGTCGATTTCCTTAATAAGGTCTGTGAGGTGGAATTTGAACCTTATATTGAGAGTTCTTACCAAGCGTTGGCGGACTATGTAAACGCTTATGACCAGAAGATGCAGATGAAGCGAGAGAACATTGCTGATCGTGGTATCTGGACTGCTAAAAAGCGATATATCCTTAATGTATGGGATAGCGAGGGTGTGCGATATGCAGAACCCAAACTAAAGATTATGGGTATTGAGGCAGTTAAGTCATCCACACCTGCACCCTGTCGTCAGATGATTAAGGATGGTCTGAAATTGGTGATGAGTTCAACAGAGGATGAGGTGATTGACTTCATTGAGAACTCTCGTAAGGAGTTTCATAATCTACCACCTGAGGAAGTTGCATTCCCACGTTCAGTTTCCAATGTAGTTAAGTATAAAGGTGTAAATACAATTTACACAAAGGGAACACCAATGCATGTTCGTGGTGCTTTACTTCATAATTTTTACATAAAGGAACGTGGTTTGGAAAAGAAGTATGCCCCTATTCAAAATGGGGATAAGATTAAGTTTTGCTATCTCAAGAATCCAAACCCGACTAGAGAGAATGTAATATCTTTCATTCAAGACTTTCCTAAGGAACTGGACTTGGAAAAATTTATCGATTATGAAATGCAGTTCAATAAGGCATTCCTTGATCCAATTCGTGTGATTCTGGACGCTATCGGGTGGTCTGTTGAAAAGAAGGTGACTTTAGAGAGTTTCTTTTCATGAGTAAATACATTGTTCGCTGGTCCGAACCAGGAGAACTTTCTCCTCAACTACACAGCAGATACTTTGATGCTGAGACTAATGCAAGATGGTTTGCAAATGAGATGAAAAAGAGTTATAATTGGGTTATCTGCACAGAATCAAAAAACGTAATGGAGTAGAATGGAACTGCCTATCAACGACAAAGAATTGAATACTATTGTTAGTGCTATGCGTCTCGGTGGAGATGCTGCTCTCTATCAAAAATTGAGGAGATTTCAAGAAATCCGTGATGATGATGGATGTACTGTAAATGAACAATTTGGGATTAATACTTAATGGATTTTTTAAAAGATATTGTAAAAGAGATTGGAGATGACTTCACCAAACTTGCAGCAGACATTGACGAAAGTGAAACATACGTTGACACTGGTTCGTTCATCTTTAATGCTCTTGTATCTGGGTCTATCCGTGGGGGTGTATCTGGTAACAAAATCACTGCAATTGCTGGTGAAAGTTCTACAGGAAAAACTTTCTTCTCTCTCGCCGTGGTTAAAAATTTTCTGGATTCTAATCCTGATGGATACTGCTTGTATTTTGATACTGAGGCAGCTGTCAATAAGTCGCTCCTAGAGAGTCGTGGAATTGATTTGACACGTCTAGTCGTAGTCAACGTAGTGACTGTTGAAGAGTTTCGTAGCAAGGCACTCAAGGCAGTAGATATGTATCTCAAAACACCTGAGGATGACCGCAAACCATGTGTGTTTGTGTTAGACTCTTTAGGAATGCTTTCAACTGAGAAAGAAATTACTGATGCTCTCAATGAAAAACAGGTTCGTGATATGACAAAATCACAACTGATTAAGGGTGCCTTCAGAATGTTGACACTTAAGTTGGGGCAGGCTAATATACCAATGATCGTTACCAATCACACTTATGATGTCATCGGCTCTTATGTCCCTACAAAGGAAATGGGTGGAGGCAGCGGGCTCAAGTATGCTGCTTCTACAATCATCCATCTCAGCAAGAAGAAAGAAAAGGATGGTACAGAAGTCATTGGAAACCTTATCAAGGCAAAGACTGCTAAGTCACGTTTAAGTAAAGAAAATAAAGATGTTACTGTTCGTCTTTATTATGATGAGCGTGGTCTTGATAAGTATTATGGTCTACTTGAGTTGGGTGAACTTGGTGGAATGTGGAAGAATGTTGCTGGACGGTATGAGATGACTGTTAATGGTGAGACTAAAAAAGTCTATGCTAAAGCAATCTTAAAAGATCCCGAAACCTATTTTACTCCAGAGGTAATGGAAAAACTTGATGTGATTGCAAAAAACGAATTTAGTTACGGTTCTCCTGAATAATTTTAATGGACAAGATTGAAACTACAATCATACAAAACCTGGTTTTCAATGAGGACTTCTCTCGCAAGGTCCTCCCATTTGTGCGAGAAGAATACTTTGAGAACCATCACGAGAGGATTATCTTTACAGAGATATCAAAGTTCATTGTAAAATATAATACTCTCCCAACAACTGCTGCACTTCAGATTGAGGTCGAGAATAGAACTGACCTAAATGATGAAGTATATAAGCAGACTGTTGAATCTCTTTCTAAACTTGAGCATTCCCCAAATGACAAGCAGTGGTTGATTGATACTGCCGAGAAGTGGTGTCGTGATCGTGCAATCTATCTTGCACTAGTAGAGTCAATTAGTATTGCAGACGGAGGTGAAGAACAGAAGAAAGGTAGAGATGCTATCCCATCAATTCTTTCCGATGCTCTCGCAGTTTCATTTGATAATCATATTGGACACGATTATCTAAATGATTATGAAGAACGATACGACTTCTACCATCAGACTGAGGAAAAGATTCCATTCGACTTGGACTTCTTCAACAAGATCACAAAGGGCGGTCTTTGTAATAAGTCTCTCAACATTGCTCTTGCGGGCACTGGTGTGGGTAAGTCTTTGTTTATGTGCCATGTTGCCTCTGCTTGCTTATTGCAGAATAAGAATGTTCTGTATATTACGATGGAGATGGCTGAAGAAAAGATTGCAGAAAGGATAGACGCCAACCTTCTGAATGTAAATATTCAAGAGATTGCAGATCTCCCACGTCAGATGTTCCAGACAAAAGTTTCTAACATTTGTCAAAAAACACAGGGTTCACTTATAATTAAAGAATACCCTACAGCGAGTGCTCATAGTGGACACTTTAAAGCACTTCTTAATGAACTTGCACTTAAGAAATCATTTAGACCTGATATTATTTTCATTGATTACCTTAATATATGTGCTTCCTCGCGATATCGCGCTGGCAGCAATGTCAATTCATATACAACTATTAAGTCTATTGCAGAAGAGCTTAGAGGACTGGCTTGTGAAGCAAACGTCCCTATCGTTTCTGCCACGCAGACCACTCGTTCTGGTTATGGTAGCTCTGATGTTGAGCTTACTGATACTAGTGAGTCCTTTGGTCTCCCTGCTACTG
>Ga0222718_10000142_pt1 | contig 71564 bp, 72 predicted proteins | sample C33_27DmetaG_FD_165045 | JGI IMG/M metagenome (GOLD analysis project Ga0222718, IMG submission 165045) | Estuarine water microbial communities from San Francisco Bay, California, United States - C33_27D | ecosystem: Environmental > Aquatic > Marine > Unclassified | place: USA: California... | reverse complement strand
ATAGAGCCGTGGTAGACCACCACGTTGATAGGCTGGATGTGGAAGCGCAGTAATGCGTGCAGCTGACCAGTACTAATAGCTCAATTGGCTTGATTTATGCACTGAAAAAAATTTTTTAAATTAGATATAACACTTCACAATAATAATAATTTTGTTTTCTTAAAATGATTTTTGTTAGTATGTTATAAACATTATGGCTATGTTTAATCAAATAAGACATAAAATTTTTACTAGCAAAGTAAATCTTAAACCTTTCCCATATATTTTTATAAAAAATGTATTTGATAAAGAGTATGTTCAAAAGTTAAATGACTCTCTTCCATCTTATAAAGATCTTGTTGGAAATGAAGTAATGTTTCAAAGCAAGTCACAATCAAAAAAAACAATTTTACCTAGTTCTGCCAAATATAAAAAGTTATCCAAGATCAAAGAGTTTAGAGACCTCAATAAAAATTTTAAAAAATTAAAAATACAAATAATTTCTAAATTTAAAGAACAAATACAACAATACGTCCAAAAAAAGATTAATCCTAAAAACCTTAAGTATCACTCATCTTATTCTGTCATGGTAAAAGGTTATAGAAAAAGTCCACATCTTGATAGAAGAGATCATCTAATACATATGATTTACTACTCAGACTCTAGTCCAGAAAAAGGAGGTGAAATTATTTTAAACAAAATATCAAGAAATGAACATAATGAATTTGATATTTTTCCATCTAAAAATTCTTTAAAAGTTTTTAAAAAATATAAAGTTTCTAAAAATTGTTTATTAATTATTTTAAATGTACCTTGGGCATATCATTCTGTAAAATTTTATAGAGGTAAGAAGGACAGAAAATATTTTTATATGGTTTATGACTTCCCAATTAAAAAATCAGGATCCGTTGTTGAAAATAGAAAAAAAGGTTTTAATGTTAACAACTATTGGAAGCACAAAGTTTCAGTAAAGTCAAAAATAAGAAAAAAAATATTTTTAACAGAGTAATTTTATGTTAAATAAATTAAAAAATAAAAAAATAAATTCTAAATTTTTCAAATTCACTAACTTTCAAATTGAAAATAATATAAAGATTTCTTCATATTATGGATGGAATAAAAGTCTAATATTAAAAATAACTTTTAAAAAATTTGATAGAATTGATAATTTATTTATTAAAAAAAATTTTATTAATATTTTGGATAAAGAAAAAATATTTATTATTACCTCTGGAAAATCTAAATTCAAATCTAACAAAAAAAACATAAGTTTAAAAAAATTTGATGCAATTAGTATTTTTTCAGACAATTTTGATTATAGCTTTGAATGTATAAAAGATACTCAATTATTTATTGTAAGTTCAGAAAATTTCAAAAAGAAAAAACATAAAAGTGTTTTTTTTAACTTTAAAAAAAATATTGAAATGATTGATATATGGGGAGGCCAATGTTTATCAAGACCATACACTGGAATTGATCTAAATATAGTGTTGTTTGATTTAAAACGTGGATTTAAATTTGATGATATAGGCCATAGTAATGAACAAATTACCTGGGTAGTATCTGGTTCAATGAGTTTTTATAGTGGTCCACTTAAAGATAAATTAACAAATAAAAATGGTATAGACATCGGTCCATTTCACAAACATGGAGGAAGGTCTAATGGTGCAATTGGATTTGACGCTTTTTTCCCAAAAAGAAATGAAAAAAAATATAAGCAAAAAGATAGAATGATTAGTTTTTAAATTTTTTATAAAATTATGAAAAAAAAAAGTGTGCTTCTTGTATTTATAATCTTAATAATGGTATTAATCACTTCTAACCTTAATGAAATTCAAAAATACTTAAGAAATAATTTACCACCTGAAATTAAAGTCTCTATAAAAAGATTTTTTTTTGGAGATGAATATTTATTGAGAATTAAAGAATTAAGTTTTATGAATTATAATCAAAAAACTCTTCCAGGTACACAATTTGAAATAATAGATTTAAAGAAAATAAAGTTAGATATAACAAATACTGAAAAAACACATTTCTTTAAGGAAATGGATTATGATAAAAAAGTTAAAAAGTTTTATATTGATAATGCCGATAATAATATAATAGCGGTCTCTGGATATGGAAATATCAAAATTATTCAAGATTTTATTAAGTTTAAAGAAATTGAATTAAAAAATAATTTATCTGAATTTAATATACGTAGTATTTGGGACATAGAACTTGTAAATAATGAATTATTTATTTCCTCATCAACTTTTAGAAATAATAAAACTGATTGTTTTTATGTTCAATTGCTTAAATCAGAAGTAAATACTGAAAAATTAAAATTTAAAAAAATTTATGAGACCAAGAATTGTATAGGTAACGTAATTACAGGAAAAATTCATAAATATACTCATAAGGAAGTTGAAGGTATACTTTTAACTTTAGGTGCAACCGGAGATAATAAAGATTTGGCTCAAGATGATAATTCACATTTTGGTAAAATAATATTTTTAGATTTAAATGGTGACAAAAGTGAAGTATTTTCAAAAGGTCATAGGAATCCCCAAGGTATTACTGTTGATAATAATATTATTATATCAACTGAACATGGTCCATATGGAGGTGATGAGATAAACAAAATTGAATATAATAAAAATTATGGTTGGCCAATAGCCTCATACGGAGAACCATATGCATTTGGAGGAGATTATGGCAAGCTTTATTCAGATAGAAATGTAATAAAAGGAAGAGAAGATTTTGTTTTTAAAAAAAATCATAGCAAAAATAATTTTTCTGAACCATTATTTGCCTTTGTTCCTTCAATAGGAATCTCTGAACTCATAAAAGTGCCTAAGGACTTTTCTAAATATTGGAAAATGAATAATTATTTAGTTACCTCTTTAAATGGAAAATCTATATATAGAGTTGAGATTAACGATCAATTTAATAAAGTTCTTTTTGTAGAAAAAATTTATATTGGGGAAAGAATAAGGGACATCAAGTATATTAAAAAACTTAACTCTTTCATTCTGGCACTTGAAGAAACTGGTTCTTTGGGTTTATTATCTAGTCCTCAATCTATAAATTAAAAATTTTACTCTTTACATGTATTTAATAAATCATTAGTGTTCAAATTTTGAACTATGAAAGAAATTAAACTTTTAGACTGTACTTTAAGAGACGGAGGTTACTATAATAACTGGGACTTCTCTAAAGATCTTGTAAATGATTATCTTAAAGCTATCTCAGACTCAGGAATAAGATATGTTGAAATAGGCTTTAGATCTTTAAAAGAAAATAAATTGAATGGTCCTAACTTCTTTTCCAGAGACAATTACCTAAATATTTTAAAAATACCAAAAAATTTAAATATTGGAGTAATGATTAATATTTCTGAGATTATTAATTCAAAACAAAATTATAAAAAAATATTAACAACACTTTTTGAAAATCGAAAAAAAACAAAAGTAAAATTTATTCGCTTAGCAACACACTTCAATGAAGTTTCAGAAGTGGTAAAAATTTGTAAATTTCTTAAGTCAAAAAAATTTAAAGTAATTATTAACTTAATGCAAATTACTGAACAAAGTGAAAAGGATATAATTATTGCGGTCAAAAAAATTAAACAAGCCAAACCAAATGTTTTATATTTTGCTGATAGTTTAGGAGCAATGAATTCAGAAGATGTATCTAAATGTATCAAATATATAAGATCTCAGTGGAGTGGTGAAATAGGTATTCACACACATAATAATTTAGGAAAAGCAGTTTCTAATAGTATTTCAGCAATTGAAAATGATGCTACATGGATTGACTCTACAGTTACAGGCATGGGAAGAGGGCCAGGAAATTCAGAAACAGAATATATGCTAATTGAAATGAGCAAATTTTCTAAAAAAAAATATAATTTACTTCCATTAACAAAAATTATTAAAAATTATTTTGAACCTTTAAAAACTAGATTCAAGTGGGGCCCAAACACATTTTATTATTTAGCAGGTAAATATGGTATTCATCCAACTTATATACAAGAAATGCTTACTATAAAAATGGAGGAAATAGAAATTTTAGAGACAATTAAACAATTAAAAAATAAAGATGGTAATAAATATGATGTTAATTTAGTAAAATCTGAATTTCAAAAACCTATCAAACTTGAAAAAGGCAGCTGGTCTCCTGCAAATAAATTAAAAAATAGAGAAGTATTATTATTATCATCAGGGCCAAAGTTGAATGAGTATAAAAAAGAGATAGAAAAATTTATTATCCAAAAAAAACCTTATGTGATTGCTTTAAATACACATGTAAAAATTAATAAAAAATTAATAAATTTGCATGTAGCATGCAATCCACTAAAGCTTATGGCTGATGCTGAACAATATAAAAACATATCATCACCTCTTGTAGTACCTGCATCGTTACTCTCAAACAAAGTAAAAGAAAAACTTAAAAAAATTAAAATTTTAAACTTTGGAGTTGGTTTAAAAGATAGTGCATTCAAATTTTATAATACTTGTTCTCATATTCCAAAATTATATACAGTTGCTTATGCATTATCTATTGCAGCTAGTGGAAAAGCTAAAAAGATATATTTAGCAGGATTTGATGGTTATCAAAAAGATGATAGGAGATTAAAAATAATTGATGAAATTTTTCACAACTATTCAAAAGCAAAGGGAGCCATTCAATTAACTGCAGTTACACCTAGTATTTACAACATTCAAAAAAAGTCTATATATACATTATGATTTTGGACAAAATCTCAACAGTAATAACTGTTAGACAAGGTTCTCAGAGAGTAAAAAATAAAAATTTAAAAAAATTTTTCAAAAAAAACCTTTTAATTTATAAAATTGAGTCTCTCTTAAAGGTAAAAAGCATAAAAAAAATTATTATTAACACTGACTCTGAAGAGGCTATTAAAATAGCAAAAGATTTTGGTGTTGGTTTTCATTTAAGGGATCCTTATTTTGCAAGTTCAGAGTGTCCAAATAACGAGTTTTGGGGCCACGTAGCTGAAAATACTAAAACAGATTATATATTATTTACGCATTGTACTAACCCCTTAATAAAAGAGAGTACCTATGAGGAATTTATTAGTCTTTTTGTAAAAAAAAAAAATGATTACGATAGCTTTAATAGCGTGTCGGAGGTGAAAGAATTTTTAATATTAAACCAAAAGCCTATGAATTTTAATTTTAATAAAGCACCAAATTCCCAGAATTTACCTGATGTAATTAAATTAAATTTTGCAATAAATATTCTTCCAACGAAATTGATGTTTAAAAAAAAATCTTTAATTGGTGATAAACCTTATTTTTATAAACTTAAATATAAAGAAGGTTTTGATATTAATACTAATGATGATTTTGAATATGCAGAATTCTTATTTAGTAAGAAAATGGAAGATTTATTACAAAAATAAATTTTAATAATTTTTAATTACATTATTTATAAAATTACATATTAAATTACTAGAATTACCTTCTACACAAATTTTTTCTTTACTGGTTTCAATTAATTTATTTTTTTCTTCTCTTAAAATTTTATCGCTTAAATTTTTAGGATCATTAATTATATATTCGTCTAAATAATTTAATTTTTCTGTGTAAGGATTTTCTACTGCATTAGGATTTATAAAAAAAGCACTTTTATTTTTTCCTATGGCTTCCAAAATCATTGTAGATCCAAATGAAATTATAAAATTACTATTTAAAAGATAATAGTATGAACCATAAAACAAACTATTGTATTTGGTATCAGATTTCGATTTTAAATAGAAAAAACTTAAAATTCTCTTAAAAATTACCTTAAAGATATATTCACTTTTATTTCTAATTTCTTTTCTATCAATAATAATTTTTACATTACTGTTATGTAAAATTTTTTTTTCTAGGTTACTCCATTTAAAATTACCATGATGTTTATAAATAATTTTTTTGTTAGGAAACATTAAAGACATTTCTTTAATTATTTTCAAAAATTTGTAATAAGCTTCAGAAGTTATTTCTGAAGTATAAAACCAATCAGTGATATTTACTCCAATTATCAGAATATCTGAAAAGTATTTTTTATCATCTTTGGCTATTTTGCTGTCTAACAGATGCTCCATTTTAAGAGAGCCAACACCTTGGGTTATTTTAATTTTTCCACCTAAGCTAATTAGTTTATTTTTAGTATCCTCTTCACAACCTAAGGTAAAAATTATATCACTAAAAACAAACAATGATATGGATGACTCAGCTAGATGAACCTGTATTGATGCTGACATTCCATTACACTTTTGTTTTAAAAAGTAATTACGAATAGGACATGTTGTAAAAAATCTATCATGCAATAAAAATTTTACATTATAATTTTCAAACAAATAATTATAATTAATAGCAGAATTTAAAATCATATTTATTAATTTAAAAAAATTAAATTTTTTATCCAAAGAAATTTTATAGACTTTAAAACCAAAAATGAAAAAATTTTTTAACTTCCCATTTAATAAACTTGAAGATTTAAAAAATCCTTTTTTAAAAATAATTGTTGATTTATTAAATTTTTTTTGATCGTAATTTATCTTTTTTTTTAAAACAATTAAACTTTTATCGTAATTATTTATTATATTTTTAAATCTATAAATTTCATCTGTATGACTAATACCATCCAACATAAAATCTATATTTTTTCGATCTTTATTTTTTTGTGCCTTTCTATTAATAAGTTGTGAAAAAATTAAAAATAAAAATATTAGATAATCAAAAAATATTCTAATTACAGGAAAGTTAAATTTGAACTTTCCACTTTCAAAATTAAATTGGTTAAAGACTATTTGCTTTGATTTATCTTTTAAAATACCGATCGGGACTTGAAGAATTGTTGATAGATCATAAAGAACTGAGGAAGTCTCTTCTTCGACAAATTTTTCAATAAAGATTTTTAAAGATAGGCAATTTTTATGCCCACCTTTGATTTTGTCCAAAAAAAAATTATTTATCTTTTCCATTTTTAAATTCACTTAACCTTCCATCTCTTAGAGAAAATATTTTTTGGAAGTTATTAAGTAATTTGAGCTTGTGTGTAATTAGTATTATAGTTTTTTTCCCTTTTAGATTGTTTAAACTATCCATAATTCTTTTTTCATTTTCTTCATCAAGAGAGCTAGTGGCTTCATCCATTACTATAATCTCTTTTTTAAAATAAAAATTTCTTGCAATTGCTAATCTTTGTTTTTGACCACCTGACAATCTTAAACTATTCTCTCCAATTTTTGTCTCAATTCCATTTGGAAGGTTATCTATAAACGTTATTAAATTTGCCTCCTTTAATGATTTATTTATTAAATTTAAGTCTATCTTTTCATCGTCGGTTTCCAGCGAAACATTTCTTTTGATTGTATCTTCAATTACTAGACTATCTTGAGGGAGATAAGCACTTAAAAAAGAAAGAATATTTTTATTTTCAGATTTTTTACCATTTATAAAAATCTCTCCAGAAGTAGGATTAAGTAATCCTAGAAAGAGATCTATTAATGTTGTTTTACCTGATCCCGAAGGGCCTATAATTGCAACACAGTCATTTTGATTAATTTCAAAATCGAGTTTTTTTAAAATTTCCATGTTGGAATTAGGATATTTGAAAGAAACATTTTTAAAGCTAATTTTTTTAAAAGGTGAAAACTTAATAAGTTTTTTTTGATCTAATTCTACTTTATTAATATTCTTAATATCATTGAAACAAGTATCTATCGCAAATTTAGAAAAATTTATTTGTGTAAAATCATTTAAAATTGAAGTCATACTTGGCATAAGCCTCACACATGCCATTGCAAAAACACCAATTATAGGGATAAGATTATCTCCAATATTAAGATAATTTAATGATATGTAAATAAAAAAAACTACAAAAATTACAATGCTTACTTCAAAAATATATCTAGGGGAAACTATTATAAAATAATTCTTAATTGTATTTATATAAATATTTTCAGCATTTTTTTTTACTTGTGTAATAAAAAAATCTTTTTTATCGTTTATCTTAATTTCCTTAAATCCATAAATAGACTCGTTAATTAATTGAAATATTTTTTTATAAGACTCTGAGATTTTTTTTCCAAAATTAATACTTAAAGGTCTTAAAATTAAATTATACATTATAGCGAGCGAGAAAAATATTAAACTTAGAAGTAGTAGTGCAATAAAATTTAATTTTGCTAAATAAATTAAAATTATGATGATAACTAAAGTTTCTGCTACAATTCTTAAAGAAGACTCCAGTGCATCTATACAACCTTTACTTAGATCTCTTATATTTCTTACATAATATGAGTTAGAGTTTTTTATGTAATCCAAATAATTCATTTCATGATATTTGGACATAAGCTTAGTTTGTAATTTAGCTAATTGTTTGTATGCAAAACTTGTAATTATCACCCTACTAATTACAGCGATTATGGCCTTAAAAAAGAAAACTAAAATTAAAAGAATTGCTAATATAAAAAAAAAGTTATCCGTTTCTGAGGAAATATTTAAGTAATCTAACAGATAGTTATTCTTCAAATTTTCACCGCTTCCTGGACCCATTATAATTGTAATAAAAGGGAGGATTATACTGAAACCAATTAAGTCAATAAAGCCTGAAATTATAGAAATAATTACAATACTAAATATATTATTTATTTTTTTTCCAACTATAAAAAGGAGTTTTTTAAAGTTATTTAAAAAAAAAATCATGTTTTTTTGTAATACGCTAACGTTTGAAGTACAGACAGTATCATTTTTTTATTTACAGTTCAATAATTGAACAATATAATGAGATAATGAAGTTAAACAATGAACAATTTAACATTTTAAGAAAAATTTCAAAAGAATCTAACGTTTCCCAGCGTAAAATGGCTCAAGACTTGGGATATAGTTTGGGAAAAGTAAATTATTGTTTGGAAGCTCTTAAAACAAAGGGTTTAATTAAAATGTCCAACTTTAAAAAAAGTAAATCAAAAACTAATTATTTGTATTATTTAACGCCAAAAGGTTTCACTGAAAAAACTAAAATTACATTACGATTTATGAAACAAAAAATGCAAGAATACGACGAGTTGCAAAGAGAATTGAACACAAAAAAAAAGTAATATATTTTAAAAATAATATTATCCTTTTTATTTATGATTATCTCAAATGAACTTTTAAATTTTTTGATTAAAAAAAAAGTAAATTTTTTTACTGGAGTACCTGACAGTGTTTTAAAAAATTTTTTGGAAGAAATTTCTAAATTAGGAAAAAAAAATCATGTTGAGACTTTTAATGAAGGAAGTGCGGTTTCATTAGCAATTGGATATAATTTAGCAACAAAAAAAATTCCGTGCGTTTATCTTCAAAATTCTGGCTTGGGAAACGCTATTAACCCCCTTGTCTCTATCGCTCATCCAAAAGTTTATTCAGTACCTTTATTACTTCTAATAGGATGGAGAGGATCACCATTTATAAAATCAGATGAACCTCAACATAATGTAAAAGGTAAAATTACAAGAGATATTCTAAAATTATTGGGAATTAAATTTTTAATAATTAGAACAAGAAAAGATTTTTCAAAAATAAGTAAACTTTTAGACTTTGCAAAAAGATATAGTAGACCCGTAGCACTTCTGGTTGAAAATAATATTCTCAAATCAAACTTAAAAATTAAAAAGAAAAAAATGTTTAAAGTTGGAGTTAAAAGAGAAATTGTAATTCAAGAATTACTTAAAAAAATTAAAAAAGATACAAGTCTTATATCAACCACTGGTTATACTTCCAGAGAACTATTTCAAATAAGAAAAAATAAAAATTTTAAAAATGGAAAAGATTTCTATATGGTAGGAGGAATGGGGCATTCATTAATGGTTTCCCTTGGTTTAAGTATGAATAAAAATAATGAGATAATTTGTTTAGATGGTGATGGAGCATTATTAATGCATTTAGGCTCTCTTCGAACATCGGGAATTTTTGGAAAAAAAAATTTAAAACATATTGTTTTTAACAATTTTTGTCATGAGTCAGTAGGAGCTCAAAGAACTTATGCTGAAAATATGAGTTTTTCCAAGTTAGCAAAAGATTTAGGTTATAAAAATTTTTTTAAAATTCATTTTGAAAAAGATATAAAAGTTATATTTACAAAATTTTTAAAATCTAATGGACCCAGTCTATTAGAAGTAATTACAAAAGTAGGAACTTTAAATGATTTAAGAAGACCAAAAGACTTTATAAAAATTAAAGAGAAATTTATTAAATAAAATTATTATGATTTTAAATGATGGAGTTCAAAAATTATATGAATATTTAAAAAATAAAAAATATAAAAAAATTCTTATAATTACTGGGAAAAATTCATATTTCAAATCTGGAGCACATATTATTTTAAAATCAATAATTAAAGAAAAAAATGTAAATTTTTTTTTTAAAAAAAATTATGTACCTGAAATTAAAGAATTAAAAAGAGTCGTTAATTTTGCAGATAAAATTAATCCTGATTTGATCCTTGCTGTTGGCGGCGGGGCAGTTATTGATTACGCAAAGATTGTAAGTTGTACTGATTATAATGAGATTTCATTCAAAAAAATTTTTTTAAGCAAAGTTATTCATATTAAAAAATTTGAATTATGTGTGATACCGACAACAGCAGGTTCAGGCGCTGAAGTTACCTCAAATTCCGTAATTTATATAGAAAGAAAAAAATTTTCTTTTGAGAGTTTAAAGTTATTGCCTGATTATTTTATTTTAGTCCCTCATTTAGTTTTTAAACTTAATAAAAAGATTAAATCATCTTCAGGTTTTGATGCTATATCACAAGCGCTAGAGTCTGTACTTTCACTTAAATCAAATAAAAAAAGTATTTATTTTGCGAAAAAATCCTTAAAATTATCAATGGAAAATTATTTAAATTTTTTAAATAAACCCAATAATACAAATACATTAAACATGTGTTTAGCCGCTAATCTATCTGGAAAAGCAATTAATATTTCGAAGACTATTGCACCTCATGCAGTTTCATATCCTTTCACAAGTTATTTTGGTATAAGCCATGGTCATGCAGTATCTTTAACACTTAATAAATTTTTGTTATTTAACTATAATAATATTAATTATAGCCAATCAAATTTTGATTTAAGAAAAAGATACAAAATTTTATTTTCTGCGACAAAAACAAAATCTATTAACGAGCTTGATTTACTTTTAAAAAATATAAAAAAAAAAGCAAATTTAGAGCAAAATTACAAAAAACTAAATGTTGATATAAAAAAAAATCATACAAAAATCTTAAGTGGTATTAATGAATTAAGATTAAAAAATAATCCAATTAAATTAAAAAAATCTGATATATCAAATATTATAATAACTTAAATACAAACTAATTTTGTGAGCATTTTAAAAATATTATTGGTTCCTTGTTTATTTTTTATGCATCTATAGATATATTTCTCAAAATTTTTATATAATTTTATCTTATTTATGTAAACATAGTATTTCATCCAATATTTTATTCTCTCTAATGAGTTAAAGAATTTTATTTATAGAAATTATCACTTTTTTTAATCTTTACTTTTTCTTTACAGTTCAATTTTTGAACATTATAATAAGTTTATATATTAATATAAAACTTTATAAATTAATTATTCATGAGAGATCGTTCTACAATTGATAAGACAAAACTAAATCGCTGGTTAAACATAAGAAAAACAACTTTAAAAGAACTTAACTCAAAACTAAAAAATAAATTAAATTATAAAGTAAATTTTGAGAACTGTGAAACTTTAGACAAATATGCTTTGTCAGTAATTTCAGATATTTTAGATATTGATCAAAATAAGATTACAAAACTTAGTTATGTGCCAACATATATATTAAAAAAAAAAAGGAAATTGAAAATACCAAAAGGCCAATTATTAAAGATGGAATACATTTTTATAATTATTATACTTTACCAACACCAAGTGGATATGTTGCGCCTGTATTATTAGATATTATGTGTCCCAAAGATAAATTGCCAAAATTAAATAATGGACATTTAGAACCTGCTATTACAGTTAGTATGGGACCAAATGATATTTTTGCAAGATTTGCAAATAAGCTGGATAAAAATTCATGGATAAAATTTAGAATAAACAATAATAAAAAAAATAATTGGATAGTAGGTTCAAGTTATTTTGAGCCATCATTCTGCAGACATACTTATTCTAGAGTGGATAATGGACTGGGAAGAATAATTTCCTATACCACAAAATCAAATATAGAGAGCTTACTAAATGACAAACTAAATGATAATTCTTATTTAAATTTGGTTAAAGTTAATAAAAGAAAAAAAATGAACAGAACACTGTTTAAATTGGAAATTGAAAGTAAGGGATATTCATTAAAATATCTAGCAGATAAACTTAAAATATCTTTTAAAAAATTGAATGATTACTTTGAGAGACAAAAATTTTTTTTAGAAAAGAAATATATAATTAAAATATGCAAATTTATAAATTCTGATCCTAACTTATTTATAGATAAAAAACAAAAAGAAGATAATCTAGGAAAATTATATTTTGACTATAGAGACTCAATTAAAACAATAAGAAATTTTAAATCATACAAGATTGCTTCAATAGCAAATTCAAAAAGATTTCCAGATTTATCTGGTTATTTTATGGAGGTATCAAATAAAAGAAAGGGTTTTTTAAGTGATTTGTTTGATTCTAAATGTTCCCACTATTTCGTTACAGGTGGTAAAGTAAAAATTCATATTAAATCACAAAAAAAAAAGGATAGTCAATCTCTAAGTAATGGAGATTGTTTATGGATTTCAGCTTTTACAGAACATGGTTTTACTGGCAACGGTTCTTTACTTAAAATTTCAGATGGTCAAAATATTAGTTACTTAGATAAAGAGGATTTGATGAATACTTTTAATGTAAACAATGTTTTGAATAGAGCGAGAGGTGATATGGATAATTGGGGTCACGATGAAAAATAAAATTATTTATTTACCTTTGGCTGTTGATATTTTACATAATGGACATCTCAACATAATCAATAAAGCAAAAAGATACGGAAAAGTTGTAATTGGACTCTTATCAGATAAAGCTATCGCTGAGTACAAAACTCTACCATCTCTAGGTTATAATGAGAGATTAAATATAGTAAAAAATTTAAAAAATGTTTACAAAATTATCAAACAAGATACCTGGGATTACTCTGAAACAATTAATAAACTAAAACCTGATTATTTTATTCATGGCGATGATTGGAAATCTGGAATTCAAAAAAATACAAGAAAAAAAGTTATTAAGCTTTTAAAAAAAAATAACGGCAAACTTATAGAGGTTCCATACACCCAAAATATTTCCTCGACAGTTATTAAATCTAGTTTGATAAATTATCTAACACCCCCTTCTAGAACATCAATTCTAAGTCGACTGATTCAATCAAAAAAAATAGTAAGACTATTAGAGTGCCACAGTCCTTTATCTGGATTGATAATTGAAAATTTGAAATTGAAAAATAAAAAAAAAACTGAAGAATTTGATGCGATGTGGTCCTCAAGTCTTACAGATTCAAGCATCAAAGGTAAACCAGATAATCAGTCCTTAGATTTTTCATCAAGATTTAGTGGTTTAGGAGATATAATGGATGTAACAACGAAACCACTTATTTTTGATGCTGATAATGGGGGAAGATTAGAACATATTCCATTTACAATAAGGACTTTAGAGAGGCTAGGTGTATCAGCAATTATGATGGAGGATAAAATTGGATTGAAAAAAAATTCTTTATTTAGCAATCAATCAGGAGCAAAACAAGATTCTATTAAAAATTTTTGTCAGAAAATTGAATTAATTAAAAAAACACGAAATTCTAAAGATTTCTTAATCGGTGCGAGAATAGAAAGTTTCATTTTAGGAAAGGGATTGAATGATGGTTTAAAAAGAGCAAAAGCTTATTCAGAGGCAGGAGCTGACTTAATTCTCATTCATAGTAAAGCTAAACTTCCTAAAGAAATATTTTCATTTTCAAAAATTTTTAACAAAACTAAGTATTCGAAACCACTAGTGTCTGTTCCTTCAACTTATTCAAAAACAAATGAAAAAGAACTTATAAAAAATGGTTTTAAGGTAGTTATATATGCCAATCATATGTTGCGAGCAGCCTATCCTGCTATGAAAAATGCTGCAGTATCAATTTTAAAAAATCAGAGATCTTATGACTTAGAAAAAAAAATTAGTTCAGTTAAGAACATAATTAATTTAATAAAATGAACAGTATAATTTTAGCTGCTGGGAAAGGTTCTAGAATACCTCAAATATCTCTAAATAAACCAAAATGTTTAATTAATTTAAATGGAACTTCAATATTATCTCGTCAAATCGCTTACCATAAAAAATCAAAAATTAAAAAAATTATTATTGTAAGAGGCCATAAAAAAAATCATATTAAATTTAGATCTGTTATATATGTTGAAAATAAAAATTATAGAAATAATGAGCAGCTAGCTTCATTATTAAGTGCCAAAAAATATCTTAATGATAATTTGATTATAACTTTTTCTGATATAATTTATGACTTTAAGATTTTGTCAAAGATTGTTAAAGATAAAAAAAGAGATATAGTTTTAGGAGTAGATCCGTCTTGGAAGAAAAAGTATAAGTTTAGGTATGATCATCCTTATGATCAAGCAGATAAAGTTTGCTACAATAAGAATAAGCAAATTACTGGAATTGGAAAAAAATTGAGTTTTAATAAAACAAAAGCAGAATTTATCGGAATAATTAAACTTTCAAAAGAGGGATGTAAAATCTTTAAAAACAATTTGAATTTTATGTCAAAAAAAAAAATTGATAAAATGCAAATTCATGAATATCTAAGTTTTTTAATAAAAAAAAAAATTAAAATTTATCCGTGCATTATTAAAGGTAAATTTATGGAAATAGATACATATAATGATCTTAAAATTGCAAAAAAAATGTTCCAAAAAGTTTAAGATGAATTTTTTTTAGTCAATAAATAATATTTATCAATTTAATGTAATTTGTCAGAGGTAAAACTCTTTTTATCTTAAATATTCTTTAAAATTATTGATTTTATCTAATATTAAATTAACTTTACAGTTCAATAATTGAACCTTATATTGTTCAAAAAATGAACGAATGTATTGATTACAAATAACTAAGACGATGAAAAAATTTTTAAAAACCAAAATCATTGCTGAAATTGGCGTAAATCATAATGGATCTATGAGAAAGGCGATAACCTTAATAAATGCAGCAAAAAAATCTGGTGCAGATGTTGTAAAATTTCAATTTTTTAATTCATGCAGACTTGTAAGTAAAAAAGCTAAAAAAGCACCTTATCAATTGAAATCAAAAAAGGATAATGAAAGACAATATAAACTCCTAAAAACTTTAGAATTATCTCTTGAAAACCTTCTAAAGATAAAAAGCTATTGTAAAAAAAAAAAAATTGGTTTTATGATATCAATTTTTGATGAAACAGGAATTGAAGCTTTGAAAAAGTTAAAAACACAAGATGTAAAAATACCATCAGGCGAAATTAACAATTATCCTTTACTGAAATCGATTGGAAAATTAAAAAAAAATATAATTTTATCTACTGGAATGGCTAGTTATGCAGAGATATACAATGCCTTGAAAATTTTAATTAAAAGTGGAATTAAAAAAAAGAAAATAACTTTACTACAATGTAATTCAAGTTATCCAACACCCTTACATGATGTTAATCTTAAAGTTATAAAGGAGTATCAAAAAAAATTTAAAGTAAAAGTAGGCTATTCAGACCATACTCAAGGTATCGAAAGTTCCTTAGCTGCTGTTGCATTAGGAGCAATTATAATTGAGAAACATTTTACACTTAATAAAAAATCTGAAGGTCCAGATCATAGTTCTAGTCTTAATCCCAAAGAATTTAGTTTACTATGTAAATCAATTAGAAAAGTAGAAGTTTCTTTAGGAAAAAATGAAAAAAAGTTGACCAGAAGTGAAAAACCAAATTTCAAATTAATAAGAAAATCTATTGTTGCCAAAAATTTTATATATAAAGGTGAAAAATTAAACTTAAATAATATAACATTAAAACGACCTGCTGGAGGATTGGGACCTGAGCAGTGGGATGAAATTGTTGGAAAAATTGCTAAAAAAAATTTCAAAGAAGATGAATTTATCAAAATCTAAAAAAAAAATATATTTTATTACTGGTTCGAGATCAGAGTATGGATTGCTAAGAAATATTCTCATATCTTTAAAAAAAGAGAAGAGTGTTTCGACAAGATTAATAGTAACAGGTTCTCATTTATTGAAACAATATGGTAACACTGGTAATGAAATTTTAAGAGATAAAATAAAAATTTTTAAAAAGATAAATATAGTACAAAAAAATGACAATTCAGCGGCAATAACAAAAATTTCAACTCAAATTATAAATGGATTAACAAATATATTTAAAAAATATAAGCCAGATTTAATTGTTGTTTTAGGAGATAGATATGAAATTTTTGTGGCTTGTTATGTGGCTACAATTTTTAGGATTCCAATTGCACATATTTGTGGTGGTGAAGAAACCTTAAATTCTTACGATAATCAATTAAGACATGCAATCACAAAAATGTCCCACATACATTTTACCACAACAAATACTTATAAAAATAAAATTTTAATGATGGGAGAGAATAGCAGAAATGTTTTTAACTTTGGTAGTTTAGCTTTTTCCAATCTTAAAAATAGAAAATATAAGAATAAATATGAATTAGAAAAAAAATATAAAATTAAATTTAAAAAAGAAAATTTTTTAGTTACTTTTCATCCAGAGACTATTGATAATACAAAGCTTTTAAAAAGTTTAAATAAAATGATAAGAATATTTACCAATCCAAAATTTAGTCAATTTAGTTTTATATTTACTGCATCAAACAACGATAACGATGGAGGTAAAATTAATAATAAAATTTTGAAATTTGTAAAAGCTAATAAAAATTTATATTTTGTACATTCTTTTGGGCAAGATGACTATTTTTCAATGCTTAAAATCATAAGTGGAGTTATTGGTAATTCATCAAGCGGAATTATAGAAGTTCCATCCTTCAAAATAGGAACAGTAAATATTGGAAAAAGACAACAGGGAAGAATTTTCCCAAAAAGTGTTGTAAATTCCTCTTTTGAGATAAATGAACTTAAAAAAAACATAGAAAAAATAATTACTAAAAAATTTAGATCCAAAATTAAAAATTTGATAAATCCTTACTATAGAAAAGATACTTTAAAAAATATTAAAAAAATTCTAATTAAGATAAATTTACAAAAAATATTATTTAAAACTTTTACAATAAATAAATGAAATTTTATATATCACTAATTAAAAAAACTTTTAAAAGAAATAACAGGATATATAATCTAAAAGATGATGCAGTAATAGTTTATTTAATTTCTTTAATATCTTATATATTTACACCAGTATTTATTATCTTTAAAATAAAACCAAATACAATTACCTTTATTAATTTTGTTTTAGCAGTTTTATCACTTTCATTTATTTTTGCCGGTCAGGTTGCATACTTTGAAATTGGAATTTTAATTTATTTTATTTTTAGAGTTTTAGATGTTTGCGATGGAAATGTAGCTCGAATGACCAGCCAATCATCATTTTTTGGAAGATTTTTAGACTCCATACTAGATATTTTTTATGAATCTTTTCTTATCTTATCTATAGGCTTTTATTGTTTAAAATATCATAATTCAGATAATTTATTTTTTTTAGGAATTGTAGCCTCTATTTTTTCAATTTACAGTACATGCATTCACGATAAATATTCAAGTTTAGTTAGATGGATGAATGAGGAAAATAAAACTAAATTTGTTCCTTACTTGAGAAAAAATTACTTTGCTAAATTGGGATACATAATGACAGATTTAAATCATTTTTTTTTAATTTTATTAGTATTTTTTAATCAAAGTACTAACGTATTTTTATTTTTATCTGCATTATTTTTTTTAAGCTTTATTTCCACAAGCTTAATTAATCTTATTAAGCATTTTTTTAGTGCAAAGGAAGTACTTAACTTTACATCTAAAGATAAAAATACTTTCATAAAAAAAAAAATTAAAAGATAATGAAAAATTACAACTATTTAAATAATTTTAATGTTAAAAGAGCTTAAAAATCCTTTGAGATTATCATTCATAGGTGGAGGTATGAATTCATCTATTGGAAAAATACATTTTATGGCAAGTCAACTTGATAAAAATTTTTCAATTGAGTCTGGTTTTTTTAGTAGAGACAAAAAAACAAATATCGAAACTCAAAAACAGTACAACATAAACATCAATAGAATTTATAATAATCTTGATAAACTTTTAACTAGCGAAAGAAAAAAAATTGATTTGTTTGTTGTTCTAGCACCAACACCAAATCATTATGAAATTTTAAAAAAATTAATATCAAATAATGTAAATATTATTGTTGAAAAACCTATCTTATCTAATTTTGATGAGGTTAAAAAATTAAAGAAATATTTAAAAGGTTATAATAAGAAAATTTATGTGGTTCATAATTATATTGGATATCCTGCAATTAGAGAAATCCAGCAGCTAATTAGAAGTAATAAATTTGGAAAACTTTTGAATTTTAAATTACAAATGGCTCAAGAGTCATTTTTAAGAGTCCAAAAAAAAGATCAAAAAGTTAAAATATGGAGAAAATATGATCATAAAATACCTAATTTGTTTTTAGATTTAGGAATACACTTATTTAATTTGTCATATTTTTTAATTAATAAGACACCCGCTTCTGTTTTGTGCGATGTTCAAAAAATCAAAAACTTAGTTACGGACTCAAAGATCTTATTAAACTATAAGATGAAAACCAAAGGCTTACTTTGGATTTCAAAATCAAGTCTTGGATGTAGAAATGATTTGAGGATTGAATTATTTTTCGAAAAGTGCAGCATTATATGGAATCATGAAGAATATGAGTCAATTTATATAAATTATCCAGATGGTGTTAAAAAGAAAATAGATAGATCTGTCCAATCTAAATTATTTAATCAAAATAGATATAATAGATACAGAATGGGTCATCCATCTGGCTTTATTGAGGCTTTTTCAAATATGTATGAAGATATTGCAAAAGATTTTATTAAGAAAAAAAATCAATATGTTTTTGATTATAATCATGCATTTAAAGGTATTAAGTTTTTTGAACTTTGTACTAAATCTTATAAAGAAAAAAAATGGCTTAAAAATATAAAAATATGAAAGCATTAATAATAGGTTGTGGAGCGATAGGTGGACATTTAGCACATTGTTTATATGAAAACGGTTTTGAAGTTTTGATAATAGCAAAAAAAGATTCGTATCAAAAAGTTAAAAAAGAAGGATTAAGAATTCAAATTAATAAAAATAAAAAGATTATTAAAAAAACACATTTAAAAATAGACAACAAGTTTAAAATTTATAAATCATTAAAGGATGTAAAGGGACTTAATCTTGATTTTATATTTATTACAGTAAAACTAAAAGATTATAATTCTAAGTTAATTCAGAGTATCTTAAAATTAACAAATAAAAATACTGCAATTATTCCACCATGTACAAATGTGCCGTATTGGTGGACAAATTTTTTTTTCAAAAATAACAAAAAAAAAATAAAAAAAAACTATTTTAGAATGGAAAATATAATAGGAATGACTATGTGGGTATCTTCAGTAAAAAAATCTTCCAACCAAATAATCGTCAAACATATACAAAGAGGGTATCCTCTTAAGCCATTAAATAAAAAGATGATCGAAAAAGGAAATAAACTAAGAAATGCTTTAAAAGTTTCTTGCAAGTCTCCAAAAATAAATAATATATATTCAGAAATTTTTATAAAATCATTGAATGCATTAGCATTCAATATGGTGGCACTTTATTTTCAGCAAAATAATAAATCATTAAAAAAAAACGTAAAAGCAATCAAAATGGTTGAAAAAATAATGTTAGAGGGTGAAGAAATAATGAAACCTCTAAAAATTAAACATCCTCAAAATTACAAAGAGAGAATAAATCAAACTTTATCTAGCTCCGTACATACAATGAGTATGCTTGGTGATTATAAGAAAGGAAAAAAAATTGAGTTAAAATACTTATGGGCATCCTTTCGAGAAATATCCAAGCTAAGTAAAATTAATATGCCATATACAAAAAAAATTTATATCGAATTGTCCAATGCTTTAAAAATACAATGAAAATTTATTATTATTTAAATTTAGTTGCTAAAAATTATCCAAACAAATTAGCATTTATAAGTCATACAAAAAAAATAACTTTTTTAGAGCTAAAGAAAAAAGTTGAAAACTTGGCAATCTCATTGAAAAATAATGGAATTAAATCTCAACAAAAAGTAGGAATACTATCAAATAATTCAATCGATTACATAATTGTTGAGTTAGCATGTGCCGTTATTGATGTTGTTGTAGTCCCTATAAGTGTATCCATGGCAAAGAAAGATATAATTAAACAAATTAAATTTACCGATGTTAAGTATATTTTTTTATGGCATTCTGTTTATCATGATCTTCAAAAGAATCTTTTAAAATTAAAGATAAAAAAAAACAATATTACAACTATTGGAAAAAAAATAAAAAATGTAAATTTTTTAGATGAATTAATTAATACTAAAAACAAAATTATAAATAGAATTAAGACTAAAAATAAAACTGGATCAAATCCCTTCTTAATTATTTTAACTTCAGGATCAACAAGTAATCCAAAAGCTATTGTATTTTCTCAAAAAACTAAATTATTAAGAGGATTTTCAGCAGCAGAATTATATAACATTAATAAATCTGATAAATTAATTTTAGGCACTCCAATAAAACAATCTATCTCACAAAGATTTATTCATTTACCTATCATACTAGGTTGTACTACTGTTGTTATGGAAAATTTTAGCGTTAACTTATGGTTGGATCTAGTTAAAAAGCATAAAATTACATTTTCAATTTTAGTAGCATCACAAATCAAAAATATTTCTAAGTATTTAAAGATAAAAGACTCAAGATTAAGAACTTTAAAAAAATTAGTGTCATGTTGTGCTGAGTTAGATGCACAAACAAAAAATATGATTATTAAAAAAAAGATATGTAGAGATTTTTATGACACATATGGAGCAACTGAAGTTGGCACCGTAACAAATTTAAATCTTTCAAAATCACCGTCAAAAAAAAACTCACTGGGACCTTCTATCAAAAATGTAAATATTAAGATCCTAGATAAAAATAACAACGAAATTAAAGAAAAAAATAAAGAAGGGGTAATAGCATGTAAATCGAAATTTATTTTTTCATACTATTTTAAATCAGATTTAAAAAATAAGAGTACATTTAAAGAATATTTTAAGACTGGGGACATAGGCTATTTAGATAATGCTGGCATGTTACATTTAACTGGAAGAGAAAAAGAAATAATTATTGTTGGTGGTGTTAATGTTTTTCCAGAAGATATTGAAAGAGTATTAGACTCCAATTCAATTATAAAAAAAAGTTCAGTCATTGGTTTAAAAGAAAAAAGGTTAGGTGAGGGAATTATTGCGTTTATTATTTTAAGAAAAAAAAAAAAATTTAACTTATTTGAAATGAAAAAATTTTGTGTAAAAAATTTATCTGATTATCAACAACCACATAAATTCATAATTTTAAAAAAATTTCCTCTTGGTGGATATGGCAAGATAAGCAAGTATAAACTAAAAATGAAATATAAAAATACAGATTTATCAAAAAATATAAGAGCAACGTTTGCATGAAAATAGATAATATAGAAAAGAAAATAATAGAAATTTTAGAGAAAAGAGGACCAATTATAAAAAAAAATAAAAAGATTACTGATTATAACTTTATAGAAAATGGACATGTAGATTCTGTGGGATTTATAAAATTTATATCTGAAATAGAAACTAAATTTAAAATTTCTATACCTAATAGATTATTTTATTCAAAAAAAATTTCATCAGTTAAAGGATTAACTTGGATAGTAAAAAAGTTATTATAAATGAAAAAAAATAAAGTTTTATATATTATCCATTGTATTGATACTGAAGGACCTTTGAATGAAAGTATAAAAAAGACTTTTCTAAGATTGAAATCTATTTTTGGTATATCAATGAAACCATCAAAAAAAAATTTAATTAAAATTCAAAATAAGCAAATTAACTTTGGAAAAAAAACTGACTTAATTGCCAAAGTTTTTAGTAAACAATTAATTGAATATAATAATTCCTGGAAAAAAATTGAAAAAATGCAAAAAAAAATTCTTTCAAAAAACTTTAGAAATCAATTTAAAGATAGTTTTGGTAAAGGGTGGGTGTATAATTGGTTTATAACAGATCATGTTGGTTTTAAAAAAAACCCCAACAAAAGAAGTTTGGGGTATCATCAAATATGGAATAGATACAAAAATGCTTACAAGAACTTAAATCATAGATCAATTCATGATGGTTTTCATTTTCATCATCATCCGATACCCTTCTCTAAAAGAGCTGACCATTCATCAACACATTTTTTTAATCATACTCCCAAAATTTTTGAAATTTTGTGTCACAAAATTTTAGATTTAAAATGGTTTCCTAGTGTATTTCGACCAGGGTTTCACTCAATAAGACCAGATAGTCATTGGTTTTTAGAACAATTTATACCTTTTGATATCTCTAATCAGAGAACAAAAAAAACTGATGATGGTCAAAAAGATCTTTCTGCTGGAAGATTTGGTGATTGGCGAAGAGCGCCGCTCACTTGGGAATGTTATCACCCAGATCATGATGATTATCAAAAAAGAGGAAGTTGTAGAAGGTGGACAGCCAGATGTTTAAATATTGGTACAAGAACAAGATTATTAACTGAGGATGATATCAATTTAGCTTTTAAAGAGGTGAAAAAAAATAAACCAGCAGTTTTAACATTTGCAAATCATGATTACAGAGATATGAAAAAAGATATTGAAGATATTTATTTTAAGATAAAAAAAGTTTCGAAAAAATATCCAAATATTAGATTTAAATTTTGTGAAGCTCGAGATGCATTGAGAAAATCTCTTAGTTTAAAAAAGATAAATTTAAAATTTAAACAAAAATTAGATAAAAATATTCTTTACATTAAATCAAATAAAAAAATTTATGGTCCACAACCATTTTTGTCGATTAAGACTAAAGAAAAAAAATATTTTCATGATAATTTTGATATACAAAAACCATTTTATGAATGGACATATACTTTTGATGAAAATACTTTAGATCTTAAAGATATAGAGTCTATTGGATGGGCTACTAATGATAGTTATGGATCAACTTATATAACAATAATTAATCCAAAAAATAAAAGGTTTAAAGAATATGAAAAATAATTTGTTTAGTCTTATGCAAGAAAGAGATTGGAAACTTTTTCAAAGTTTTGCAAAAAAAAATCTTGTTAAATCTTTTATCTTAAACAAACATTTTAATAAATTTTGGTTTAAAAAAAGAAACTGGTCTATCTATATTAAAAAATCTCAAAATAAAATTTATATGCTTAATATGTTTATTGTTTTAAAAGCACAATATTTAAAAAGAAAAATTAATCTATGCTGGGCATCAACAGGTATATCTATCTTCAATTCAAAAATAACAGGAATATTTGGCTTATCAATGCTTCATCTTAATAAAATTTTTCCGATATTAATTATGGCATGCGGGAATAAAAACTCATTACCAATTAATGAGTCTTTAGGAAAAAGTTTAGATAATTTAAAATTAAGAAGGTTTATTTTTACAAATAATTTAGATTGTCTTAAATTAGTCAAAATTAATAAAAGAAAAATTTTTAAAAAAAGAATATTTTCAAAAAAAAAAATAAATAAAAATTCTCAACTAATCCAAAAATTAGAAAATAGAGTACCTAAAGATTTAAACATTTTATGGTATAAATTTTCATCAAATTTAACATTATCGATAATCAAAAATTATCAATATTTTAAATGGAGATATGAGAAAGCTCCTTATCAAAAATATTATTTTCTTACCTTTAGAGACAAGATAAAAAAAAGATTATTAGGTGTTACTGTTATTAAATTTCAAAAAACCAAATTTGGAATTTGTTCAAGAATAGTGGATTTTATGTCTTTTAATTCAGCTATAAGTGAAAAAATATGGCAAGGTACTATTACAGAATGTATGAAAAAAAAATCATTGTTTATAGATTTTATTGTTTTTGGTACTAGAGAAGATAAATCTTTGAGATTATCAGGTTTTATTTTAGTTAAAGATAAATTAAAAGAAATTGTACCAAACCTATTATCTCCAATAGAAAATAGAGATTGGTCTTACTCTTTTCATATAGGTGGCTATCTATCTAATTTAATTAATAAAAAAGATAAAAATAAAGTTTGGTTTACTAAAGGCGATGGTGATAGAGATTGGCCTACTCCTTTTGAGTTAAAAAGGATGGCTTTGTGAGTATAAAGAAAAAATCTTTATTTGGATTACCTGAAGAGGTAAAATTTTGTAAAAAATGTGTAGAGTCAAATCAAAGATTTTTAAGTTCTACTCAACATAAGATTAAAGCATCTGAAAATAAAGAGACAATTTATTTTAACGATGATGAAATTTGTGGAGCATGTGCTTATTATGAAGATAAAGATAAGATTGATTGGACAGCAAGAGAAAAAGAATTAACAGAGATATTAGATAGACATCGTTCTAAAGATGGTAGCTATGATGTTCTGGTTCCAGGGAGTGGTGGTAAAGATAGTATATTCACATCTTTTTTATTGAAAGAAAAATACAATATGAATCCATTAACTTGCACTTGGTCTCCAGGTGAATATACAGATATAGGATGGAAAAATTTTAGGTCTTGGATAAATTCTGGTTTTGATAATATTTTATTTACACCAAATAAAAAAATTCATGGACTTTTGTCACGTATAGCATTTGAAAATATTCTTCATCCATTTCAACCTTTTGTTTTAGGGCAAAATTCATTTCCATTAAAAGTAGCGATACAAAATAAAATCAAACTTGTTATTTATGGAGATGGTGTTGAAGAGAGAGCGACAGGAAAATCAGCTAATAAAAACTTAAAAAAAAACTTAAAACTCTATAGTTTTCATTTTAAAGAAAAAAATGATGATATTTTTTTAGGTGGAGTTGAATTGAAAGAATTAATTTCAAAGTATAAAATTTCAAAAAATGACCTTCTTCCATTTTTACCAATCTCTGAAGAACAAGTTTTAGAAAATAAACTAGAAGTTTTGCCTATTACTAAATTTATAAATTATAATCCACAAGATAATTTTTATTTTGCAAAAGAAAATTCAAATTTTCAAGTAAATCCTGACGGAAGAAGTGAGGGCACATATACAAAATATTCTAGCTTAGATGATAAATTTGATGGATTTCATTATTATACTTGGTTTATAAAGACTGGAAGAGGTAGAGCTACTGAGGATGCTGCAATTGAAGTAAGAAATAAGATTATCTCAAGGGAAGAGGCAGTATCTTTAGTTAAAAAATACGATGGAGAATTTCCTAAAAAATATTTTAAAGATTTTTTAAATCATACAAATTTAAATGAAAAGAAATTTTTTGAAATAGTTGATAAATTTCGATCTCCACACTTGTGGGAAAAAATTAAAGGTAAATGGATTTTAAAAGAGGCAGTCTGGAAGTTATGATTAAACCAAGAGTAATAGCTAGAATGGATATAAAAAGTTCAAATTTAATAAAATCTATAAATTTAGAGGGTCTCAAGATTATTGGAAATCCAAACGAATATGCAAAAAAATACTATGAAGAAGGTGCGGATGAAATTTTATTTATGGATTGTGTGGCTACTCTGTATGGAAGAAATAATCTTTCTGAAATAATTAATCAGTCTACAAAAGATATTTTTATTCCAATAGCTGTTGGAGGTGGAATAAGAAGTCTTGATGATGTAAAAATGATGCTTAATTCTGGAGCTGATAAAGTTGCAGTAAATACTGCTGCAGTTAATGATCCTCAATTTATAACTGTTCTTGCAAATTTGATAGGCAGTCAAAGTATTATTATTTCGATTGAAGCTAAAAAAAGGGATCAAAATTGGGAAGTGTATACAAGCAATGGAAGGGATCCTACAGGTAAAGATGTTGTGGAATGGGCTAAAGAAGTTGAAAAACTGGGCGCAGGTGAGATACTTTTAACTTCAATAGATCAAGAGGGCACAAGAAAAGGTTTTGATATTGAGTTAGTTAAAGCAGTTACATCAGCGATTAATCTTCCTGTTATTTGTAGTGGTGGTTTTGGAAGAATTTATCATGCAAAAAAATTAATTGATTCATGTCAAATTAGTGCAATAGCATTAGCAGATGCATTGCATTATAAGAGGCATAAATTATTTGAGATAAAAAAAGGTTTAGCAATTTAAATGTCTAAAAATAACTTATATATTATTGGTAAAGGTAATCATGCCAAAGTTGTGTTTTCTGAGGTTTATAAGATTAAAAAATTTTCTTTTAAAGGTTTTATTAATAAAATTTCTTTAAATGATAAAATATTTAAATTAGATAAAAACTTAAAACTTAGAGATATTGGTAAAATTGTTAATATAAAAAAATTAATTTCAAATAATTTTTTTGTCGTAGCTATAGGCGAGAATAACTTAAGAAAAAAAATAGTTTTACAACTAGAAAAAAAATATAAAAATATAAAGTGGGCTAAAATTATTTCTGTAAAATCCAATATTGATAAAAGTGTATCTGTCGGAGAAGGTAGCATGATAATTTCTGGAACTACCATCAATATTGGATCAAAAATTGGCAAACATTCTATAATTAATACTAATTGCTCAATAGATCATGACAACTTAATTGAGGATTACGTTAATTGTTCGCCGGGCATAGTAAGTGCTGGAAATGTTATTATAAAAGAGGAAGTTTTTGTAGGTATGGGTTCTAGTATTAAACAAAATACAACCATCAATAGAAAAACAATTATTGGAGCTCATTCTTATGTTAATAAAAATTGTTTAAAGAATGCAACATATTATGGAGTTCCAATAAAAAAAAGATGAAAAGTTTAAAATCTATACCATTAGCTGAACCATTTTTTTTTGGAAAAGAAAAAATTTTTTTAAATGATTGTATTAAATCTGGTTGGATAACGACTTCAGGAAAATACTTAAATAAATTTGAACTTGAAATAAAAAAAATTACTAAAGCAAAATATTGTTGCGCATTAATCAATGGTAGTTCTTCATTACAACTTGCTTTAAGAGCATTAAATCCTAAAACTAGTGATGAAATTTTAGTTCCTTCAATCACATTTATAGCAAGTATAAATTCAATAAAATACAATAATTGTAATCCAGTATTTATGGACGTAGATGAAAATTACTTAATTGATCTTAATAAAACCTCTCAATTTTTAAAAAAAAATACTTATAAAAAAAAGGGTTTCACAATAAATAAAAAAACCAATAAAAGAATATTAGGAATTGTGGTAGTTCATACTTTTGGAAATTGTGTAAATCTAACAAAAAAAATAATCGATATGTTTAAAAAATATAATATCAAAATCATAGAAGATGCAGCAGAAAGTCTTGCTTCTTATTATCAAGAAAAGAAAACAATTAAACATACAGGTCTGATTGGAGATATTGGTTGCCTTTCATTTAATGGAAATAAGATAATTACCTCTGGTGGAGGAGGCATGATTATTACCAATAATAAGAAATACTTTGAAAAGATAAAGTATTTATCTATACAAGCCAAAAATGATGTAATTAATTTTATTCATAATGAAATAGGATATAATTTTAGAATGTCAAATGTACATGCAGCTATAGGTTTAGCTCAAATTCATAATTTAAAAAATATCTTAAAAAAAAGAAAAAAAATTTACGAATTCTATAAAAAATATTTAAAATCAATTCCTGGAATAAAATTACTAGGCCAAACCACAAATAGTATTTCTAATAAATGGTTGAATGTAATCCAAGTGGATAAAAAAAAGTATGGAAAATCAAAAAATGAATTGATCAATTATTTTTTATCAAAAAATATTCAAGTGAGATCAGTTTGGTACCCCAATCATATGCAAAAACCTTTTTCAAAAAATCAAAGTTTTCAAGTAAAAAATAGTTTAAAACTTTTTAAAAAATCTTTATGTTTACCAAGTAGTCATTCACTTTCAAAAAATCAATTAATGTTTATTATTTCAACAATAAAAAAATATGCAAAAAAATAATTATATTATAAAAGATTCCAATTCTATTTCTCAGGCTCTGAAAAAGATGGAGAGATTTGGTATTAGAACTTTATTAGTTGTAGATCAAAATAAAAAATATTTAGGAACATTAGCTAGTGGTGATATAAGAAGATCATTAATCAAAAATTCAAAACTATCAAGTAGGATTAAAAATATTTATAAGAAAAAAACTATTTTTTTGAAAAATAAAAAATACAACTTAAATAAGACAAAAAACTTATTTATAAAAAATAGAATAGACATAATTCCAATTATTAATAAGAAAAGTAAAATTATCGATGTATTAAGCTATTATGAGTTAAGTTTAAAATCAAAAAAAATAAAAATAAAAAAATATATCCCAAAAGTTGGTGTGGTTATAATGGCAGGAGGCAGGGGAACAAGATTATTGCCTTACACAAAAGTTTTGCCAAAACCTCTTTTACCAATAAAGAATAAAACTTTAATTGAACATGTTATTGATCAGTTTACTGACCATAAAATTAAGAATTTTGTTTTTACAATTAATTATAAGGCTTTGGTATTCAAGGCTTTTTTTGAGGAGCTAAATCCAAGTATCAAATATCGATATATAGAGGAAAAAAAACCCTTAGGCACCGCAGGCTCACTGAGTAAGTTGAAAAAAGAATTTAAGAATTATTTTATTACTACATGCGATACGGTTATTAAAACGGACTACAATAAAATTTATAATCATCATCAAAAAAATAATAGCGATATTACGATTGTTTCTGCTGAAATTTCTAACAAACTTCCTTATGGAGAGTTGAAGTATATTAAAAAAAATCAATTAATCGAATTTAAAGAGAAACCAACTTACAAGCATGAGGTCAATACAGGTGTTTATCTGATCAATTCAAAAGTGTTTGATTTAATTCCTAAAAACAAATTTTTTGATATGAATAGTTTAATCAATAAAGCTTTTAAATTTGGAAAAAAAATCACATTATATAAAGTAAATAAAAAAGTTTGGAAAGATTTTGGAAGTTTTTCTCAATAAATATGAAATTACCTTTATTAAAAGTTTTAATCATAGGATATGGTTCAATTGGACAAAAACATGCAAAAATTCTTAAAAACTTAAAATGTGAGATAACAGTACTCACAAAACAAAAAAAAATTCCATTTAAAATTATTCAAGATAAAAAAGAAATTATAAAATATAATCCAGATTATATAATCATTTCAAATTGCACATCAAAACATATTGAATACACTAATTTTTTAGAAAAAAATTTAAAAAAAAAAATAATATTAATTGAAAAACCAATTTCAAATAAATACAAAAAACTTAAATTAAAAAACAATAAATATATAGTTGGTTACAACTTAAGATTTCATCCTTTGATACAATTTATAAAGAAAAAAATAAAAAAGCAAAATATTCATTTTATCTCTGTCAACGTCTCAAGTTATTTACCTGAATGGAGAAAAAATATTAATTATAAAAATAGTAATAGTGCAAAAAAGAAATTAGGTGGTGGTTTACTTTTAGAATTAAGTCATGAATTAGATTATGTAAAATGGATATTTGGAAAAATAAAATTAATTTACAGTTATAACAAAAAGATTTCTAATTTGAAAATTGACACTGATGATATCTTAATTTTGTTTGGTGAAATTAATAAAAGGATAAAAGTTATTTTTAACATGAATTTTTTTTCAAGAATAAATGAAAGAAATATCCAAATTGAGGGAAAGAATTTTTCTTTAAAAGCTGATTTAATTAAAAATCATATTGAAATTTTAAGTAACAAAAAGATTAGAAAATACAATTGGAAAAAATATAAAGTTTTTAATACTTATGTTCAGGAACACAAAAAAATTTTTAAAAAAAATTTTAAGGATTTTTGCACATTCGAGGACTCAATGAATACATTAAAAATGATAAAACAAATTAGAGGTTCATAAAAGTGAAAGTATTATGTACAATTTGTGCTAGGGGAGGTTCAAAAGGAGTAAAAAATAAAAATCTAAAAAATTTTTTAGGTAAACCTCTAATTTATTATACAATATCACAAGCAAAAAAAATTAATAGATTTACAAAAATTGTCTGTTCTTCAGACTCTAAAAATATTTTAAATATTGCAAAAAAAAACAAAGTTGATTACGCTTTATTAAGACCAAAATTTTTATCTAATGATAAAGTAGAAAAATTAAAAGCTATAAAACATTGTTTGATTAATTCAGAAAAGTTTTTCAAACTTAAATTTGATTTTATAGTAGATCTAGATGTAACAGCTCCTCTGAGGTCTATAAAAGATATAAATAAAATCATTAGTTTAATTTCAAGTAAAAATAATGCTCATAATATTTTAAGTCTTACGCCCTCAAGAAAAAATCCTTATTTTAATATGGTTGAAATTAAAAGAAACAATAAATTAGAAATAGTTAAGAAAATTTCCCAAAAGATCCACTCTAGACAAAAGGCACCTAAGGTCTACGAAATAAACGCAGGTATATATGCATGGAAGAGAAAAAGTTTAATTAAATCCTATGACTTAATTAACAAAAATACACATTATTTTATTGTACCAAATTCCAGATCTTTAGACATTGATACCCCTGAAGATTTTAAGATAGTCAAATCTTTATTAAGTTAATTAAACTAAAAATAATACGTTCAATAATTGAACATTATATATTTATATGCTAGGTTTAAATATGAATATTTTTAAACTTAATGCCAAAAAAATTTTTGTCATTGGTGGTTCTGGTTTGATAGGAACCGAAATTTGTAATCTGTTACAATCTTTAGGAGCAAGAGTATACAATTTAGATGTTAATAAAAATTCAAAATTACACCCAAAAATAAATTTTTTAAAATTTGATATCTCCAAAGATAAATTTATTGAAAGAAAATTGACATCTTTTTTTAAAATTTATGGAACACCAAGTAGTATGATTAACTGCTCTTACCCAGCAAAAAAATCTTGGCCTAATTCTGATTTTAAATTCATAAAAAAAAAAACGATAAATGAAAATATTAATTTACACTTGAATTCCTATATATGGATTGCACGTATATTTGCAGAACAAATGAAAAAAAAGAAAGTTAAAGGTAGTATAATTCAGTTTGGTTCACATTATGGTGTTATAGGGCAAAGTACAGAACTTTATAGAGGAACTAATATGAGAGAAAATATGATTTATTCTGCAATTAAAGGGGGCATCATAAGTCATGTAAAACAAATGTGTGCTCATTATGGTAAAGATGGTATTAGAGTTAATGCTATTTGTCCAGGTGGTATAGAAGGTCATGTTAAAGGAAAAAGCAAAACTCAGTCTAAAAAATTTTTAAAAAGATATAAAGAAAGAACCCCATTAAAAAGATTAGCCTCTGCAGAAGAAATTTCTCCAGCTGTAGTTTTTTTAGCTTCTGATCTTTCATCCTATATTACAGGCATACACTTAATGATAGATGGTGGATGGACTGCTACTTGATTATTAATTAATATAATGAAAAAAAGAATATTAATTTTTTTAGTAATTACAAAAGTTAGAAAATATGATTTTGATAGGTTCGATGCATATCAAATAGAACAATCAAAATCAATGGACTTTGAATTTCATGAAATAATAGATTTCACTTATCCTGGTTTCTCAAAACTTTTTACCTCGGAAAGATTAAAGAAAAAAAAAGTAAAAATTTTTTCATCTTTTGAAGATTGGAAAAAAAATATTTTAAGAAAAAAAATAAATTTTGGAGAAAATATGATAATTTATAATTCAATTAATATTACGAATTTTCAGAGTTTTAGAGTAAATTATTTTTTAAAAAAAAATAGAATTAAAACACTAATAGCATCTAATTTAGATCATCCAATTTATAGTTCAAATAATATTTTTGATAAATTAAAATTATTTTTTAAGAATATTTTATTTAATAATAAAAAAATAAAACTATTTATTAAGAATTATTTTTTTTCTTATTTAGCAAAGTTTTTAAATATTAAACCAGATTTTTTTTTAAAATATGGTTCAGCTTATAGCTCATACGAAAGTAAAGAAGGAATTAGAACTTTAAACGGTCACAGTCTAGATTTTAATATGTTTTTAAAAACAAAAAAAAAAACTTTCAAAAGAAAGGATAAATATGCCATATTTCTAGAGTCAGCTGCTCCTGTGCATAACATGGGAGATGCTTTTATTTCTGGAGACAGTCGTAATCAAAGAGGAACAGCTAAAGAGTGGCTTAAATCATTGAATAATTTTTTTTTCAAACTTGAAAAAACGCTTAAGATTAAGATTTTAATTGCCCCACATCCTAAGATAAAACATAAAAATAGGTATTCAAAATTATACAAAGGTAGAGAAATTTTGAACGATAAATTATCAGTTGTATCGAAAAATTGTGAAATGATTATTTCAAGAGATAGCACTGGTTTTTCTTATGCTGCAATTTATAAAAAACCTGCAATTTTTATGTATAATAATGAATTAATTCAATTGGATAAAAATTTTATAGATAATCAAAAAAAATTTGCTAATGAACTGGGTTTAAATCCAGTAAATATTGATAATAATTATTCTAAAAATCAAATTTTAAAATTCAAAAATTTTAATAAAAAATGCTATTCGAACTATGTAAAAAAATATCTTTCTTCAAGAAAAGATAAAAAACTAAATTATCAAGTTATAAAGGAAGCTTTTAATTATTAAATTTAAAACTTAATTAAGATGATTAATGTAAATAAATTAAAAAAAGTTAAAGGCAATTTTCCAGTAATGATTGGAAAAAACATTATTTCAGCCAAAGATTGCAAACAGTTAATTAAAGAAATTACAAGTGCCAAAACATTTGATGATATGATTCAAGGTGGAAGAAATAGAATAAACAAGGGTTCAAAAAATTTTAAATATTATTTAAATAAATCTAAATTATCTAATAAACTTTATAAAAGTTTTAATAACAAATTTTTTTTCAAAAAAATTGAAAAAAAATTTAAAAATACTTTTAAAAATTTATCATGGTCAAATACCTTTAAACCCAAAAAATTTTTAAAAAACAAATATACAAATAAAAGATTTATGAATTCCAAAGAACTTTCAAGGATGTTAGGTAAGACTTATAATAAACCTAACATTAATTTAGATTTTGATTTTTCTGTATCTAAGGGAGGCTACAGATTAAGACCTCATAGAGATGATGTCACTAGACTTTATAATTTTTTAATTTATCTAAATGATATCCCAAAAAAGAATGGTGGGTCTTTAACTATTTTTGGGAACAAATTACACAACAAAATTAAAAAGGTTTTTAAAAGATTTCCAAGTAGTAGTCATCTTTTTAAAGTTAAAGAGTTTACACCCTCAAGAGGAAGTATAATATTTTTTCAATCAACACCAAATTCATATCATGGAGTTTCTTTGTTTAAAGAAGTTAGAAATAAAAAAAGATTTTTTATTTATGGTAGTTTTGCATTAAACAAGCCTGTGATTTGGAAATATAAAAATTTAACTTATATACCTAGGATCAAAAAAACTAACAAACGGTTATTAACCTCAAGACATGATACTGACTATATAAATAATAATGTTATACAATAAGAATATATTAATGTTGTTTTCAATTATAATTCCTACAAAAATAGAAAATAGAACTTACTCATATTTTAAAAGTTGCATTAATAGTTTAGTTGATCAAACTCTAAATTATTCATATTTTGAGATTATAATTATTGACAATGGTTCAAAAAAAAAAATTAATCCTTTTTTGAAACAAATAAACAAAAAACTTAATAATATAAAACTTATTTCATTTAAAAAAGAGATTGGACCGGGTATTGCCCGTAACTATGGAATAAAAAAAGCAAAAGGTGAGTTTTTGGTATTTCTTGATTCTGATGATTTACTTCCTAATTATTGTTTAGAAGAATATTATAAGGTTATAAAAAAAAAAAATATTGATATTATCACTTCTAATTGGACATATATAAATTCAAACAAACCTGAGCGTAAAGACTTTAAATACTTAAATAAAGGAAGATTAAACCTTATAAAAAAATTCATCAGTATGAATTTTGATGGTTCAGTTATATTTACTATAGTAAAAAAAAAAATTTTTGTTGATAATAGAATTGTTTTTCCAAAGGGTTATCATGAGGATATTTTTATCATTTTTAAAAAATTTTTTTTCTCTAAATCAGTTAAAGTTTTGGATAAGATTATGTATCTTAAAAGGAATAATAGATATTCAATCATGAATTCTTTTGATGAAAAAAGAATTATAGGATATCTAAATTCTTGGAGATTGATAAAAAAATTTTTAATAAAAAAATTTGGTAAAACAGATTTTTCAAAAATTTTTGAAACATATTTTGTTAAAGGCATTTATGGAATAGTTGCAATTATGATTTTAGAGAATAAAAGACTTAATAAATTAAAAAAAAAAGAAACTGATATAAATATGAAAATTGCGAGCTTGACAAAAAAATTTTTTAATCAAGATATTAAAAGAAATAGGCTTAGAAATAGAACATTTTATGATAAAATCGCAAAAGGCTTGATTGAAAATTACATTTTGTTTAATCAGAATTTTAGTAATAAAAGTAATAAAATTTAGGTCAATATATGAAAAAAATTAGTTGTAGATATCTTCAAAGAGGGCTTTTTTATGCTCCAGGTGAATTGCGCCATTGTTGTAAAAGATATTTTCATAAAGGAAAATTAATGGGGGATGTAAAGATTTTAGAGGCTAAAAATAATGAAGATATAAGTTTAAAAAACATCATTAATGCGAAAAAAGAAATAATTAACCAAATCAATGAAGGAAAGAAAACTGATTGTTATGGTTGTCCAGTTTTAGAACGTAAAGAATGGAAAGAAGTTGAAGATGAAAGTTTTGACCATATATCTATTGAACATCATGCAAAATGCAACATGAGGTGCACATATTGTAATGAAACATATTTTGGAGGCCAACTAGCAAAATATGATGTCATCAAAAGTCTTAAAAATTTGGTTAAAGAAAATAAATTAAGAAAAGATTTATTAGTTGCCTGGGGTGGAGGTGAGCCAACCATAGCTAAAGACTTTAAAAAAATTTTTGAATATGTAAATTTGTCAATAAAACCAAATAGGCAAAGATTTTTTTCCAATGCAATTAATTATTCTGAAGATATTGCCCAACTTTTAAAATCTGATCTTGCATCATTGACTACTAGTGTAGATGCGGGAAGTATAGAGGTTTTTAAAAAAGTAAGAAAGGTAAACCAATATGAAAAAGTTTTAAGGAATTTAAAAAAATACTATGATAGTTCTCCAAAAAATGTAGTAATAAAATATATTCTGACAGAAACTAACTCTAGTTTTTCTGAAATCGAAAGTTTTATTAAAGATATAAAAAAGAACGGATTAAATGAAGGAAATTTTTTAATTAGTACAAATTATTGGAATGAAAATATTTCATTAGAACAAGCTGCATTAATTGTTTTTTTTCAAAAAAAATTATCTGATAATGGGGCAACAACAGTTGTTCTTGATGAACACGTCAGACCAAAAATATCAAAAATTGGATTCGATTTATTTCAAAATTTAAATAAAATTAAGTTTTTACCAACTAATGTAAGAGAAACTCTTGAAGAGTTAAAACAAAAACAAGACCAACCAAGTGAGATCATAGTTTGGGGCGTCGGAGAATATGCTGATTTATTGTTAGATAATTCAATTACTTTTTCAAACACTAAAGTAAAATTTTTTGTTGATAGTAGTACCTTTAAACAAGGTATGATTTTTAGAAATACAAAAGTACTTGAACCTGAAAAGATTATTTCCTCAAATCTACCAATATTGATTGCCTCAAGTTTTTGGTATCATGAAATCTTGGATGAGATAAAAAATCTTGGTGTTAAAAATAATAGGATTTTATCAGGATCTTTTATCTAATAAATGAAAAAAATTTCAATTGTTGATTATGGCTGTGGGAATCTCTTAAGCATGAAACGTGCTCTAGAAAAAATAGGTTTTCAAAGCAATGTTACTAACAACAAAGAACAAATTTTAGAATCAGATTTTTTAATTTTACCTGGAGTTGGCGCATTTAAGAATGCTATGGAACTTTTGGGTCAGAATAATTTAATAAATGTTTTGAACGACTATGTTTCCAATAAAAAAAAAAGGTTATTAGGTATTTGTTTGGGTATGCAAGTTTTATTAACTAAAAGTTATGAAATGGGTGATCATAATGGATTAGATTTTATTAAAGGTGAAGTTGTACAAATTAAAGATAACACAAAAAATCAAAAATTGAAAATTCCTAACATTAGTTGGAGTAAAATTTTTTTGAATAATAAATTTGATTATAAAGATAAGTTAAATTTTGATTTTTTAGAAGTAGAATATTATTTTGTGCATTCTTTTTTAGCTTTAACTAAAGAAAAAAGTTCAATTTTAGCTTATTCTAATTATGAGGATGTATTAGTGCCCGCAATAGTTATGAAAGACAATATCTTGGGATGTCAATTTCACCCAGAAAAAAGTGGTAAGAATGGGCTCAATTTCCTAAAAAATGTAATTGATAAATGGTAAGTAAATAAAAATGAAAAAAAAAAGAAGCATTCTAATATTGGGTGGTGCAGGTTATATAGGAACAGTGACAGTTGATTTTTTTTTAAAAAAAAAATACAAGGTCACATGTATAGATAATCTCCTTTATGGACAAAAAAATATTTTAAAAAGTTTTAAAAAAAACAAAAATTTTACCTTTTTGAATATTGATTTAAGAGATAGAAAAAAAATTGAAAATGTTCTTATACAAGAGACTAATATACTAATTTTAGCGGGTCTTGTTGGTGATCCAATAACAAAAAAATATAAAAAATTGTCTCATTCAATAAACTACATAGGTATCAAAAACTTCATTTTAAGTTGTAGAGATAAAAAAAATATTAAAAGATTAGTATTTGTCTCAACGTGTTCTAATTATGGAATAGGAGAAAAAAAATTATTAAGTGAAAAGGCAAAATTAAAACCTCTGTCTTATTATTCCAAACAAAAGGTTATGATTGAAAAATTATTAATAAAAATGAAAAAAACTAATTTCACCTCTACTATTTTAAGATTTGCGACTGCTTTTGGACTTTCGCCAAGAATGAGATTTGATTTAACAATAAATCATTTTGTTAAAAGTCTCTCAGATGGAGAGACGTTAAAAATATATGATCCAAAAACTTCAAGACCTTATTGTCATGTTTTAGACTTTGCTAGAGCAATAAACAAAGTTTTTGATAGTAAAGCTGAAAAAGTAGATAAAGAGGTATTTAATGTTGGAGATAATAAAAATAATTTTTCAAAAAAGAAAATTGTTGAACAGGTATCAAAATACATAAGCAGTCCTAAAATTTTATTTTTAAAAAAAGGAGTCGATAAAAGAGATTATATTGTGGATTTCATGAAAATTAAAAAAAAATTAAATTTTAAAACAAAGTATTCAATTAATTTTGGGATCAAAGAAATATTGAATTATGTTGAAAAAAATAAAAAAATTAAAAAATCTCTTAAAAATCTTGGTAATTTTAAAATAAGAAATAGTGTTACCTAAACGCTTTTAAAAATTATTTATATAGGTTTTTAAATGCTTTCTTTGTTATTTCTAGCAAGTGATTTATTTCTTTGTAACTGGTAGTCGTTGCTAAAAAAATTATTCCACTATTAGGATAATAAATTCTATTTTTGAATAAATAATTTTTAAAATCATCAATAATCTTTTTTTTTTTATTTTCAAAAAAATCTCTTTGTGTTCGATTGATAATCCTTTTTTTAGTAAAAACTATTCTAATCATAGATGCAAACCTTAAACATGTAGCATCAATATTATTTTGGTTGAAAAAAAAATTCATTTTTCTTTGAACAAATTCACTTTTTTTCTCTAAACCTTTGAAAATAAATTTTTTATTTTTATATATATAAGCAACCACTTTGTTGGAAATATACATGCTAATTGAATTGCCTGAAAACGTTCCGCCAAAAAATACCCTTTTTTTATTTTTACTCATTTTTTTTAAAATATTTTTTTTTAAGGCAATTATTCCAATTGGCAAACCTCCTCCAAAGCATTTTCCAAAAGTTGATATAGATGGTTGAAAGTTAAATTGATCTTGAACACTGGAGCAGTTGAGTCTTAATCCAGTAATCATTTCATCAAAAATCAAAATTAATTTATTTTTTTTACAATAATTATCTAAAAATTTTAAAAAATCTAATGACTCTGATGGTAAACATCCTTGTATAGGTTCTATTATTACACACATTATTTTTTTTTTATATTTATCAAGAATCTTTTTCGATAACTTAATGTTATTATAAGGAATTATCTTAAGGTTTTTTTTAAAGTTTAAGTCTAAACCACTACTTAATTCAATACTCTCAAGTTTCTTATTGTTGGTATAAAGCAATTCACTAGTGGATCCATGCCAGCTACCGGAAACAGAAATAATTATTTCTTTTCCAGTTACAGCTCTAGCTACTCTTAAGGATTTCATTACCGCTTCTGTTCCAGAATTGCAAAATATAAATTTTGAATAATGTGGTAAAACCTTTTTTAATGTCTTGGTAAATTCTGCTGCATATTTGTTTTTTGCTGCAAAATTTGAGACATTTAATTCAAGCATTTTGTTTAATGATTTTTTAAAAATTATAGGATTGTGGCCAAGAAGATGGGAGCCAGCGCATAAAGATAAATCAAGATATTTTTTATTATTTACAAAAATATTAGACCCTTTACCTGATGTAAATAAATTATCTAAATTATCATAACCTTCATTTAATATAAAATTTTTCATTTAAAACATCTTTTGTATTGATTTGGTAAATTCATTTTTTTTTTATTATGAAGCAATTCTTTTATAAGCCAAGTAGGGGAATTTATAAATTTTCTACCAAAACTTACTAAATCAGCTTTACCTGATTTAATGATTTTTTCTGCATGATTAATATCAGCTATATTACCTGTAGTTTTAACTTTAATACCAACCTTCTCTTTAATTTTTTTTGCTAAATGTACTTGATATCCTTTTTTAAATTTGATGTTTGTTTTTGGAACAATCCCAGCACTAGATACGCAAACATAATTAAAACCAATTTTTTTTAGATTTTTACACAAATAAATACAATCTGAAATTGATACACCTTCTTTCATCCAATCTGAACCTGTTACTCTGGCTCCTAAAATTTTATTTTTTGGCCAAATTTTTCTTATTTCTTTTGCAATTTCCAATAAAAATTTACATCTATTTTCTAAATTTTTACCATAAATATCCTTTCTCTTATTGCTAAGTGGAGAAAAAAATTGATGTAGAAGATAACCATGAGCCATATGAATTTCTAAACAATCAAATCCAATTTTTTTGGCATATGATGCTGAATTTATAAAATCTAATTTGATTTTATTTAAATCTTTATAATTTGCTTCTTTTGGGTTTGGCCAATGTTTATCACGTTTAATTTTACTTGGAGCAATTGTTTCCCATCCTATTTTTTTATTTAATGGAAAATTTGATTTTATCCAAGGTAATGATGATGACCCTTTTCTTCCTGAATGTGATAATTGAATGCCTATTTTAGTATTAGATATACTTTTTAAATGACTAAATAATTTTTTAAATTCATTCAAATTTCTTTTATTTCTTAATGATAAATCTTTATTTGAAATCATACCTTCTTTAGAAACCGCAGTTGACTCGATTATTAATAAACCAGAACCAGCCTGCATTAATTTTGTAAGATGAAAATAATGCCACTTAGAGGGATTTCCATCATTTGCTGAATATTGACACATTGGTGCAATACAAATTCTATTATTTAATTGCTCTTTACCAATATTAAATTTTTTAAGTGATATCATTTAATCTTAAAAAAAAACTTATTTTTTGGATGAAATATTGCTTTTGGATATGACCAGTAAGTTTCTAAAAAATAAAATCCTAAAGCTCGTCCAAATTTTGGCAGATGAGGAACATTATCTGTATCAATCATTGAGTTGAGTGGAGTAGCAAATCTTATCCACTCACCAACTTTTTGTTTTTTGAATATAAGTCTTGAATAAATAGCTACCTCAGGTGGAACTAATTGTAATTTATTTTTCAAAGCCTTTTTATAAATTTTCTTAAGATGAGTTGGCTTGTTAAAGCCCAGTTGTTTAACCGAGATTTTTACTAACTTTATTGGTAGCTTAATCTTTTTAAGATTAAGTTTTTTCTTTTTTACAATATTATCTATCCATGGACTTGTTTTAAATTTGCCTTTATTTAAAAGTCTTAGACCTTTTTTTGATAAGTCATAAAAATCAAATTTTTTTACAATAATATCTGGTTTTTTCATAAAAGTATTAACGTTAAACTTAACAATTTATATTAAATATTTATTGTTTAACTATATAAAATCATTATATTGTTCAATTATTGAACTGTAAATAAAAAAATAACCCGGTGTTAATAGATTTAAATTGAGTAAATTTTTACCTATAATAAATATTAATGGATCCTAAAGAAACTATAAAAAAAAATCTTAAAAGAAGATCTGAATTTGTGGATATTGTTCCAATTCACAAGGGTGTGCCCTTGCCCACTTGGGTAGAATTAAGTTTAATTGATGTCTGTAATAGAAAATGTAGTTTTTGCCCAAAAGTAGACGAAAAAATTGCTCCTGATACTTTTCAAAAAATGACAAGAAAAATTATAGATGAAATTCATGATCAATTATCAGATATAAACTTTAAGGGAACAATATCTTTATGTGGGTATGGCGAGCCACTTTTGCATAATGATATTTCTTATATTGTGAAAAAACTATCTAATGTTTCAAAGGTTGAGGTTATTACTAATGGTGACGTTTTATCTGCAAAACGATTACAAGAATTATATATTTCTGATGTTAGTAAAGTTTTAGTTAGTATGTATGATGGACCAGAGCAAATAAAAAAATTTAATGAAATGACAAAAAAAGCCAACGTGCCTGAGGATCTAATTATTTTAAGAGACAGATGGTATGATCAACACAATGATTTTGGTGTGAAATTAACTAATAGAGCTGGAACAATTAATACAGGAGAGCAAGAGGAGATTGGAAAATTTTTAAATTGTTTTTATCCAACATACCAATTTTTAATTGATTGGAATGGCAATGTATATCTATGTCCTCAAGATTGGCAGAGAAAAGTTTCAATGGGGAATGTAATGCAAGAGACAATCTTTGAAATATGGAATGGAAAAGCAATAACATCTTATAGAAAAAACTTATTATCTGGCAAAAGATGCTCTGGACCCTGTAAATCATGTAACGCAAATGGAACTTTATTAGGAAAAAATCATGCAAAAACATGGAAAGAAATTTATAAAATTTAAAAAAAAAATTAATATATAAGTGACTAAAAAAATAACTTGGGATACAACTTTAGAACCAATATATTATCCTAAAGAAATTAAAGATAAATATTTTAAATTATCAATTAAATTAAGAAGTAAATTTGTAGCTTGGGTAGGCGATATATCATTTAATTTTAGAAATGAATATTTATGGTGGATAAAATTACCTTCATCAAGAGACCCTTATAAAAGCAATTTATTTAAGAATATATTAATTTTATTAATCTTAAATGATCAAAAAATATTGAGAAATTTAGAATGTTTAATTTTCGAAAATAAATCAATATATAGATCAGTTAATAAAAATAAAAAAATTGATTTAAAAAAAATAAAAATTAAATTTAAAAAAAATAATTATTTACTAAAACTTATTAATTCAATCATTTTTAGTTTTATTACTTTTTTGATAGTAAAAATTTCGACTAAAAATCATCACTTTTCAAAAAAAAATTATGTTTTCATAAATACAGTTATAGATACTAAAGATAAAATTCAAGACTTTGTTTTTCCTGGATTATATAAAATTTTGAAAACCAAGAAAAAAAAAAATGTTTTTTTTATTCCTAACTTTTTAGTTCATAGAAATATTTTTAATTTTTATAAAAATATTAAGCTATTATCAAAAAAGGATTTTATTTTTATGGAAAATTTTATTTCATTTTATGAATTTACATATTCAATGATTGAACTTCTATTATTTGATAAACTAAACATAAAAAAAAAAAAATTTAAAAATTTTTTTTCTGTTGATTGTTCTTTATTAATATTTCAAGAATACAGATCTAAAAAAGATTTTTTTTCTGAGTTCCAATCTATATTAAAAGTGATTTTTGTAAAAAAACTTAGCAAACTAAATCTGAACGTTGTTAAAACCATATGCAGATTTGAAAATCAGTCAATTGACAGATCGTGGTTTTATGGATTTAGAAAATATTTTCCAAAATCCAAAAATCTTGGATATCAAGGATTTTTATATTATCCACAATATTTAAATCAATCACCAACACTTTATGAGGAAAAAGCTAAAGTATTACCAAATGAAATTTTAGTTCCAGGAAAACAATCCTTTCTTAATCGTAAGGAGTTTTACAAAGGAATTAAACTTAAAATTGCACCTTCATTTAATAGACAAAGTTTAGAAAAAAAATTTGAAGGGAAAAAAGTTTATAAATTTACACTTGCACTTTGTGGAATTTACTCTTTAGATGTAAATTTAATTTCTTGGATAATCTTTGTGCTATCAAAAAATAATAATCTTAGAGTAATAATTAAACCTCATCCAATATTATCAATCAATAAATTTCAAAATTTAATTCCTAAAAAATTATTAAAGCAAATTAAATTTTCTAATGAACCAGTCTACAGTTTGCTTCAAAAAACAGAATTTTTAATTTCCTCTGGTCCAACTAGCATCATTTTTGAGTCTTTACTTTATGGATGTAAATTATTATATCTGAACTTAGATCCTAGTGATATCTATATCTTAAAAAAAAAATTAATAAAAAAAAAGAGTTTTGAATTTATCAAAGATAAATTTTCTTTGTTTAAAATAATGAATAAGTATAATAATTTATCAGTGACTAAAAAAAAATATTACACTAATTCTTTTTTCTATTCAAAGCTATCGAATAGTAATCTTAAATTCTTTTATTAAATTTGAAATAAATTAAATGGAAAATAAAAAAAAAATATTTTTAAAAAGATTTAAAGGAAAAAAAATTATTATTACTGGCCATACTGGTCTTAAAGGTTCATGGTTATCTTTATGGCTTAATCACTTAGGTGCTAATGTTTACGGTATTTCTAATAATTTTAATATCAAACAAACAAATATCAAAAATTTCAGAATGAAAAAGAATATTAAAAACTTTAATATCGATATTAGAAATTTAGAAAAACTTAATAAAATTGTAAAAAAGATAAAACCAGATTTTATATTTCATTTCGCAGCTCAAGCATTAGTTGGCTCTTCATATAAAGATCCTATTTACAATTTTGAAACTAATTTTAATGGAACATTAAATTTGCTGGAAGTATTGAGATTATCTAGTTTTAATTGCACCTCTATAATGATCACAAGTGACAAAAGTTATAGAAATTTTGAAATTAAAAGAGGATATGTAGAAAATGATATATTGGGAGGAGATGATCCATATAGTGCTTCAAAGGCATCAGCAGAATTTGCTATAAATTCATATTTCAAATCTTTTTTAAAAAATAAAAAAAATTTAAGAATTGCAGTATGTAGAGCAGGAAATGTGGTTGGGGGTGGTGATTGGTCAAATGATAGGTTGATTCCCGATATCATGAAATCAATTTTTAAAAATAGAAAAGTTAAATTAAGAAATCAAAATTCCACTAGGCCTTGGCAACATGTAATGGATGTTCTTAACGGATATTTAATCTTAGCAAGTGAACTAAAAAAAAATAAAAGATTTAATGGTCATGTTTTTAATTTTGGACCACCTCAAAACAGTAATTATAGAGTTTTAGATGTAGTTAAAGAAATAAAAAAAAATTGGAAAATCCTTGAATGGAATTTCAGTAAACGAACATATCATGAGTCAACACTATTAAAATTAAATAGCAATAAAGCCTTAAAGTCTATCAAATGGAAAAATAAATTAAAATTTAAAGAAGTAATAAAATTAGTTGCTGATTGGTACAAATGTTATTATGAAAAAAAAAATATTTATGATCTTTCAATTAATCAAATTAAATATTTTGAAAAAAAATAAATGAAGGTTGTAATTTTAGCTGGAGGATTTGGAACTCGTATATCGGAGTACACTAAATCTATTCCAAAACCGATGATACCAATTAATAAGACTCCTATTTTAGTTCATCTTATAAATCATTATAGAAAATACAATTTTAAGGAATTTTACGTAGCTGTTGGATATAAATCTGATGTTATTAAAAATTATTTTAAAAAAAACAAAATTAAAGATTGTAAAATAAAGTTAATTGATACTGGATTGAATACTATGACTGGGGGTAGGCTAAAAAGATTATCAAAATATTTAAAAAAAGAGACATTTCTGATGACGTATGGCGATGGATTAAGCAACGTAAATATAAAAAAATTAGTAAAATTCCATAAGAAAAAAAAAAAGTTAATGACTTTAACTGCTGTTAGACCTCCAGCAAGATTTGGTGCCATAAAAATAATAAATAATTCAGTTAAATATTTTAAAGAAAAATCTAGTCTTGATGAAGGTTGGATAAATGGTGGTTTTTTTGTAATAGAACCTGAAATTTTTAAATATATTAAGAATGATAAAACTTATCTTGAAAGAGGTCCGCTTGAAAAAATTGCAAGTTTAAGAAAACTGACAGCTTATAAACATTATGGTTTTTGGCAGTGCATGGACACACTTAGGGATAAAGAAATTTTAGAAAAGAAAGTTAAAAATAAGAATTATATTGAAAAAAAGTAGAATTCTAATTACTGGAGGGACGGGATTTATTGGTTATCATTTAGCCAAAAAATGCTTAAAATTAAATTGGTCGGTTGATAGTATTTCTACTAAATTACCAAAAGCAAAAAGAAAATTAAAAAAAGTAAAATATTTCAAACTAGATATTTCAAATAGAAGAAGTTTAACTAAATATATATTAAGAGATTATGATTATGTAGTTAACCTAGCTGGATATGTTGATCACTCAGATAAAAAAAAAACAATGGAAAGTCATTTCAACGGATGCAGAAATCTAGCTACTTTTTTTCTAAACAAGAGTATAAAAAGATTTATTCAAATTGGATCAAGTATTGAATATGGAAAAATAAAGTCACCTCAAAAAGAAAGTAAAAAAAACCCTCAAAAAACATATTCATTTTATGGTAGAGCAAAACTTTTGAGTACAAAATTTCTAATAGAACTAAAAAAAAAATATAATTTTCCAGCAACTATACTCAGGTTGTATTTAGTTTATGGACCCTATCAAGATGTTAATAGAATAATTCCTTTTACAATAATGAATGCAATAAATAACGTAAAATTTGATTGTTCTTCAGGCAGTCAATTAAGAGATTTTATTTATATAGAAGACTTAGTAATTGCAATTATCAAAATTATAAAAAATGAAAATTTAAATGGTGAAATAATCAATATTGGTTCAGGCAAACCTTTAAGTATTAAAAAATTAATTATCAAAATTTGTAAATTATCTAAAGGTGGTAAGCCACAATTTGGAAAAATTCCTTTTAGAAAAGATGAAATATTAAAACTTTATCCAAATTTATCGAAAATAAAAAAGGTAATAAAATGGAAAACAAAAGTAAATCTAGATCAAGGTCTTAAAAAAACCATTAAGTATTTTAAAAAGTTATCATGAAAAAACTGTATTTAATTAGTAATGATAAAATTTGGATGAAAAGAAGAAATTTTAATTCAAATAATGATTTAGATAATATTTTATCATGTTTAAAAGATGAATATAATATTGAATTAATTTGTAGAAAAAGTTTTAAAAAATTAAATTACTTGATTAATGAAAAATTTAATTTTTGTAAGATTAGTAATATTAAAGAAAAAAGTATAAATATCTTTATGGTATCTATCACACCATTCAATTTTTTTTCATTATTAAGATTAGCTTTATTAGGTAAGAAGTTTAAAGGTTTTATCTTTTTACGAAGTGATGGTTTTTTAGAATATAAAATTCGTTATGGAATATTAGGTTACTATTTTTATTATATAATGTTTTTGTTTATTAAGAAAAGACTGAAGATCTTATCTGTCTCAAATCATTTTACTAAAGTAAAGACTAAAAATATTCTCCATCCATCTGAATTAACAAATAAGTGGTTTAGAAAAAAAAAAACTAAAATAAAATTTAAAACTGATTTTTTGAATATAGGTAGATTTAAAAAAGAGAAAGGAGCTCATTATTTAACTCAAATTTTTAAAAATAATTTAAACACTTTTAAATTAACAATCGTAGGTACTGAGCAAAAATATATTGAAAAGTTTTTTAATAGTAAAAATATAAAATTCATTGGCCCTATAGATGATCAAAAAAAACTTATTGATCTATATGACTCTTCAAAAATATTTATATTACCATCTTATACTGAAGGTTTTCCTAAAGTTATATCAGAGGCCCAGGCTCGACTAAAACCTATAATTATTTTTAATGAAATAAGACATGTTTTAAATAATAGAAGAGGAATTTTTGTTTGCAAAAGAGATGAGAAAAACATAAGAGAAACGATTAATTTTATCTTTAAAAATTATGAAAATATTCAAAAAATGATAAGTAAGAATAATTTTTACACAAAAGATAATTTTAAAAAAGAATTATTAAAATACACTAAGAATGAATTCAGAAATTAGTTTTTCGAAAATAATTTTTAAGTATGGATTGGCTGTATTTCCTCTTTTATTATTAACAGGTCCCTTAATTGCTGAACTATTTTTAATTTTAGCTATTTGTTTTTTTTGTTATTACTCAATTAAAGATAAAAATTATCGATTTTTTAATAATAAATATTTCATTTTTTTTGGAATTTTTTACTTTTCAGTATTTTTTTCAACAATAATTAATTTTTATAACTTTGATTTAGCTAAGGGAGGCTTAACGTTCTTTAGAATACCATTATTTGCTTTTTCTATTTGGTTTATATTAGAAAAATTTAAATTTAACGATAAAAAAATAGTAACATTTTATTTAATCCTTTTCGCAGTTATAATTTTTGACTCTTTATTTCAGTATTATTTTGGAAAAAATTTATTAGGACATGAAATTAAGTATGCACGAATTTCAAGTTTTTTTGGTGATGAATTAATTTTGGGTGGCTTCATTTTAAGAACCTTACCAATTTTTTTAATATATTTGGTTATGAATGAAATGTTAAGTGAAAAAAGAATTAATATTTATCTTTCTATTTTAATTTCTTTAGCATGTTTTGTCATTTATATATCTGGGGAAAGAACTTCATTCGTATTATTATTTTTGTTTTTTTTTACGTTATTATTTATTACGAAATATTTAAGGAAATTTATAATTTTAGTAATGATAATTTTTGCAGCTTTTTCAGTGATATTACCAAATTTAATAAACTCAAAAGACATCTATCCGGCATCAAGAATGTTTAAAAAAACATATGACCAAATCCTAGGAGTAGGCGATAACTATGTAAAACATAAAAAAAAAATAGCTGATAAAGTTTATATTTTTTCACAAGACCACCAGGGACATTATATTATTTCTTATAATATCTTTAAGGACCACATGATATTTGGGGCTGGTGTAAAAGGTTTTAGGCACTTGAGTGCAAACAAAAATTATATACTAGAAAAAAATCAAGGATGGTCAACACATCCTCACAATACTTATGTGGAAATTTTAGTTTCGAATGGCTTAGTTGGTTTTTCACTACTTATTTTAGCTTTATTCTTCATCATTAAAGAAATATTTGTTTGTAGAAAAAAAATAAAATCTCAGAATAAATTTGAGAAATATGAAATTTCAAAAGCAATAGCTATTTCTGCAATTTTTATCAATATTTGGCCATTAGTACCAAGTGGGAGTTTTTACAATAATTGGTTATCTATGTTTTATTTTTATCCTATTGGGTTTTATTTATATTTTAAATTAAGAAATGAAAAAAAAATTAATTAGCATAATAGTAAATTGTTATAATGGTGAAAAATACTTATCTCAAACCCTACAATCAATTTTAAATCAAAAATATAAAAATTTTGAAGTAATATTTGTTGATAATTGTTCTACGGACTTTAGTTCAAAAATTTATAAAAAGATAAGAGATAAAAGATTTAAATATTTTAAAACTAAGAAAAAAACTAAACTTTATGACTCACGAAATTTTGCTTTAAAAAAATGCAAAGGTAGCTTTATAGCTTTTCTTGATACTGATGATTGGTGGGATAAAGATTTTTTAAGTTTAAAAAAAAATTTTTTTTCGTCATCAAAAGATTATGCTTTTGCATTTTCAAATTGTAATTACTTTTATGAAAATAAAAAAAACACCAAAGTTTTTTATAAAAAAAAACTTCCTTCTGGATTGATTTTAAATAATTTAATTGAATATTATTTTGTAAATTTAAGTACTTTAATTATAAAAAAAAAGGTAATTAAAAAATTTAGGTTTAATTCCAATTATAACATAATTGGTGATTTTGACTTAGTTTTAAGAATGTCAAAGAACTATAAAGCCATGGCTTTCCAGGATAATCAGGCTACTATAAGAATTCACTCTAACAATTTTAGTCATAATAATCGTAAAATGTTTTATGAAGAATACAAGAATTGGGCAAATAATCAAAATTACAATAATCATTTTTTCAAAAAAAATAAAAAGAATATTTTTTTGAGATTGGAATATTTAAAAATAATTTATTTATTGCTAGAGAAAAAAAAAATTAAACATATTTTTGATATTATAAGGTACCCAGTTTTTTTTCTAAAAATGAAATTATTATTAATTTATTTTTTACCAAAATTTTTGATAAGATTAAAATTGAAATATTTTTAATAGATTATTTTATCATTTTTTTTATTACGATAAGACTTATCAAATTTAACTTTAGTATAAATAATGATCAATATTTACTGCAAGTTTATAATTAATATTAGAATTTTTTTAAAAATTGTAGTATGAACTTTCGTTATGAAGGGCAAGTTATCCTATAAAATCTTTAATTATTTTAAAAATTAACAAAAATAATGGAAATTTTTTTTTTATTTCTAATCATAATTTTATTTAATCTTTTGATTTTTTTAAATTTTGAAAGAATATCTAAAGTTTTTTTCTTTTTTGATAAACCTGATGGGAAATTAAAGAATCATAAAGATCCTGTATCAATTGCAGGAGGTTTTATAATCTTAACAAATTTATATTTAATATTTTTTATTATAAAAATTTTAAACTTAGATGATTTAATTTTTAATAATAATTTTTTGAATATAATTTTGATATTAGGTTCGATTTTTTTTGTAATAGGTTTTATTGATGATTTTAAAAATTTATCTCCAAATATAAAACTTTTTTTAATAATAATTACAATTTTTTTTGTAACCTTTTTTTTCCCTGAAATTAAATTGGAAAGTATTAAAATCTCATTCCTAAAAAATCATTATTCTTTTGGGAGTCTTTCATTTATTTTTACCCTTTTATCTTTTGCATTGTTAGCAAATGCTATAAATATGTTTGATGGAATAAATTTACAACTTATTTGTTTTACTTTATTCATTTTTGTAATATTTATTTCAAAAGGTTTCCTGCCGATATTTTTTATTTTACTTTCAATTAGTTTGATTTTTATAGGAATACTTAATTATCAAAGTAAGGTTTTTATTGGTGATGGAGGTTGTTATTTAATTAGCTCAATTATTGGTGCAACATTTATTTATCAATACAAAATATTTAGTAATTTTTTATATGGGGATCAAATTTTTATAATATTATTTATTCCTGCAATTGATATGCTAAGGTTATTCATAGTAAGAATTATTAAAAAAAAACATCCATTTAAGGGAGATTTAAATCATTTGCATCATATAGTTGATAGTTTTATAAAAAATAAAAATCTCACAATTTTAATTACTTTAAGTTTATGTATATTTCCTACTTTATTAATGTTTTTAAAATTAAAAACTTATTTCATTTTAATTTTAAATCTAATTCTATATCTAGGTCTAATATCATTTTTTGTGATTAAAAAAAAAAAATATAAAAGTTTTGAATAATGCAAAATATCATAATAGGTAAAAATAGTTCTTTGACAAAAAGGAATGTAAAATTTCTTAAAAACTTCACTGTTTTATCAGTTAATGAATTGAATCAAAAAAATATAGAAATGAAAATTACTCAAAATAAAAGAATAAACTTAATTTTGAATAACTTTTTTCCTTCTAAATTTTTAAATGATTTGAGTCATTCTAACTATCGGCAATTTTGTAACCTTTCATTGGAAAGATTAATTTTTTTACTGGAGAGAATACCAACAAAAAAAATAAATAAAATAATTTATACAAGTAGTTCAGCAGTACATAGATTATCAAATAACATCAGTGATGAAAAACAAGATAAATTTAATAGACAACTTTACTCTTCGTTTAAATTAGCAGCTGAGAAATTAATCATAAATTACGCAAATAGTAATAATAAAGATTATTTTATAATGAGGTTGTTTAACACTTATGGTGATAAAGATGATGAATTCTCTTTTATTGAAAAAATAATAAGAGCAAAAAAAAATGATGACCACATAACTCTAATTAATAAGGGAATATCTTTAAGAGATTTTGTACATTTAGACGATGTTGCAAAAATTTATAATTTATTTTTAATCAAAAAGATTAAAAAGGGGATTTATGATATTGGAACAGGTAAAGGAGTTTTAATCAAAGATTTAATTCAAATTACTAAAATTAAATCTAAAAAAATTAAACGAGTAAATAAAATTGAAGAAATTCAAAACTCTATAGCTGATACTAAAAAATTATTATCTCAATTACCTAATTTTAAATTTAAAGAACTTACTCAATATTTACAAAAAGAGTTGAACCTGACAAACAACTTAAATTTTAAATCTTTATCATATTTAAAAAAAAACAACTTAGATATTCCTGGTGTAGCAATTTATGGTGCTGGAAATGCTGGTAAGCAAATATTTAATGAACTAAGTAAAAATAAAGAGAATATCATTTGTTTTATTGATGATAATTCACAATTACAAAATTCTATTTTAAATGGTGTTCCAATCATTAGTTATGATGATATTTTTAAGCTTAATATTTATACAAAAATAAAGAGAATCTTTTTAGCAATACCATCGTTAGATAAAATTTCACAAACAAAAAAATTAATTAAAATTAAAAAAGATTTTTTTGATGTTAGGTTTCTTCCAGAGAAGAAATTTTTATTGTCTGATCAAATTAATTTAAATGACCTCAACATTGATGAAATAAACGATATTTTGAATAGAAAACAGTTTAAAATTAAAAAAATTAAAAAACTTAAAAATAAAAAAGTTTTAGTTACTGGTGCAGCTGGAACAATCGGGTCTGAGATTTGTAGACAGTTGATACAACAAAAAGTAAATAAAGTTATAGCTGTCGATAAGTCCGAAATTGGAATTTATAATTTACAAAATAAAAATAATAGTAAAAAAATTTACTATAAACTTATTGATATAAACAATATTAAATTTTTAGAAAAAGTAATAAAAAAAGAAAGTATTGATATTATTTTTCATGCTGCAGCATATAAGCATGTAAATATTTTAGAAAAAAATATTTTTTCTGCAGTCAAAAATAATGTAATTGCGACTTACAATCTCTGCAAATTATCACATAGATACTCCTGTGATATGATATTTATTTCAACAGATAAAGCTGCTAACCCAAAGTCGGTTTTAGGCTACACTAAAAGAGTAGCAGAAAAAATTTGTGAATATTTTAATCACTTAAAAAATAAAGACAGTTTTATAAATATTGTAAGGTTTGGAAATGTTTTTGGAAGTTCAGGTTCAGCTATAACAAATTTTCTTGAACAAATAAATTTAGATAAACCAATTAAAATTACACATCCCAAAGCTTCAAGATATTTTATGACTATAACAGAAGCTTGTCATTTAGTTATTCAGACAACAGAAATAAATTCTAAAAATAAAATTTTTGTCCTTAATATGGGTAAACCTTTAAACATTTTAAATTTAGCTAAAAGTTTAGGAATGATAAGAACAAAAATAAATTCAAATTATACTTTTAGATATCAAGTTATTGGTCTTAAATCAGGAGAAAAATTAAACGAGACTATTGTAGATAATAAAGAAATTAAAACAAAATTTAATAATGAAATTTTTTTCGTTAGAAGTAAGGTTAATAAGATATCTAGTTTTGTTAAATTTTATCAAAAATTAACTTTTATTTTTGAAAAGCAAAATGAAAAAGAGCTTTTTAAACAACTAGTAAAAATTAAGAATTTATAATTTAAATAAAATTATATAAAAAATTGTTTTATTTTTGAAAAGTTTTTCATTAAAATACATGTAAAAGCGTTTAACTTAAATTTTTTCATAATATTAAAATCTTCTTTAATTTTAAGAAAAATATTTTTTAAATTTTTGTTGCTAATGCCACCAGCTCTCATTTTGACAGTAAATTTATCAAGAAAAAAAATTTTTAAATCACTATTTCTAAATATTCTTATTATAAAGTCGTAATCAGATGATATAATAAAATTTTCATCGTAATAGCCAATTTTTTTTAATAAACTTTTTTTAAAAAAAATTGCAGTGTGGGGTGGCATCCATCCATTATTTATTTTCTTATTTAAATCATCGCTTGATTGAATTCCTTCTTTAAGGTCTGATCTCCATTTTCTTATAATCTTACTTGTATCATTTTTTTTGGTATAAAAAATATTTGAGAAAAGAACATCTAAATCGTTTTGTAAAAATTTTTCTGTTACTATTTTAATCACATCATTATTAATAAATTCATCATCTGAGTGTAGAATACCAATTATATTTCCATTTGATAATTTCATTCCCTCATTTAGTGCACCATAAATACCTGAACTTTTTTGTTCATGTATAACTAAATTTTTAGCCCCATACTCTTTAATAATTGAAATAGTTTTATCCTTAGAGTTTTTATCTGAGATTATATGTTCTATATTTCCATAGCTTTGTGAAAAAATTGAGAGACAACAATCTTTAATTGTTTTTTCACTATTGTTTGTGCATGTTATAAGACTTACTTGCATTATATGAATAAAATGAATACAGAATATATATTTTAAAAAAGAATCCAAATGAAAAAAAAAATAGCACTAATTTTTGGAGTCACAGGACAAGATGGAGCTTATTTATCCAAATTTTTATTAAAGAAAAATTATAAAGTTTTTGGAGTAAAAAGAAGGTCATCAATAATCAATACTCAAAGAATAGATGATATTTACAAAGATATTAATACAAAATCCAATTTTGTACTATTTTATGGTGATTTGACAGATTCTTCATCAATACTAAATTTAATTAAAAAAACTAAACCTGATGAAATTTATAATCTCGCTGCACAATCGCACGTTCAAGTTTCATTTGAAGTTCCAGAATATTCAGCTGAAGTAAATAGTCTTGGAACTTTAAGAATCTTAGAAGCAATAAAAAATTTAAATTTAGAAAAGAAAGTTAAATTTTATCAAGCAGGAACATCAGAAATGTTTGGTAGAACAAAGGAAAAATATCAAAATGAAAAAACACCATTTTATCCTGCAAGTCCATATGGTGTTTCAAAATGTTTTGCTCATTGGATTACAGTTAATTATAGAGAGGCTTATAAAATATTTGCTTGTAATGGAATTCTTTTTAATCATGAAAGCCCAATAAGAGGTGAGACTTTTGTTACAAAAAAAATTATTCAAGGCTTAATACGAATAAAGTATGGCTATCAAAAAAAATTGTTTCTAGGAAATCTTTATTCTAAAAGAGACTGGGGTCATGCTAGAGATTATGTAGAGGCGATGTGGAAAATGTTGCAACAAACTAAACCTAATGACTATGTTATTAGCACAGGAAAAACTTTCACAATTAAAGAATTTGTTAATAAAACAGCAAAAAAAATTGGATTAAAAATAAAGTGGACAGGAAAAGGTATTAACGAAAAAGCAATTGATTTAAAAAATAAAAAGATTTTAATTGAATGTAAAAAAAGATATTTTAGACCTTTGGAGGTAGAGTATTTAAGGGGTAATTCACAGAAAGCAAAAAAATTACTTAAATGGTCTCCAAAGATGTCTATAGATAATTTAATTGATGAAATGATAAAACATGAATTAGAAGTTTTATAATGATCAACCTTCATAGTAAGATATTCATTGCAGGACACAAGGGAATGGTTGGTTCTTCTATACTTCGAAGACTTAAAAAAAAGGGTTATAAAAATTTAATTACAGTTGAAAAAAAAAAATTAGATTTAAGAAATCAAGCTTTTGTTAAAAAATTTTTTAAAAAAAAAAAATTTGATGCAGTTATTATAGCTGCAGCAAAAGTTGGTGGTATAAAAGCTAACATAGATTATCCAGCAAATTTTATTTATGATAATTTGCAAATTCAAATAAATTTAATTTCAGCAAGTTATGAAAACAAAGTAAAAAGATTAATTTTTTTTGGATCAAGCTGTATATATCCGAAAGATTTAAAAAAGCCTATTAGAGAAAATCAAATATTGACCAGTAATCTTGAAAAAACTAATGAAAGCTATTCTGTAGCAAAAATTGCTGGAATTAAAATGATAGAAGCTTTTAACAAGCAATATAACACAAAATATATTTGTTTAATGCCATGTAATCTTTTTGGCCCAAATGATAATTATGATTCAAAAAATTCTCACTTTGTACCCGCGTTAATAAAAAAGATATTTACGGCAAGTAAAAAAAATAAAATTGTAAAATTATGGGGAACAGGGAAACCTTTAAGAGAACTTTTGTATGTTGACGATGTTGCTGATGCTTGTGAATATTTCTTAAGAAAAAAAACAAAATTTAGTTTGATAAATATTGGTTCACCTATTGAAATGTCAATTAAAGATTATGCAATAAAAATCAAAAATAAAATAGATCCAAATGTTTTGATTAAATTTGATAATAATGTCAAATTAGATGGTGTTAAAAGAAAAAAATTAGATACATCATTAGCAGCTAAAAATGGCTGGAGGGCAAAAATAAATTTTTCAAAAGCACTAGATAAAACTATCGAAGATTATATTAATTTTCATAGTTAAAAATTTATGATTTTTTTTCAAATCCTTCTTTTTTTTTTTAGCGTTGTTTTACTTTCAATTTCAATTTCTGGTTATGGTAAATTGATAAAATTAAAGACCGAAAATAATTTTTTTTTAGAAATTTTTTTAGGATTCATAATAATATCGTTTATTATAACTGTGTTTCATTTGTTTTTTAAAATTGATTTAGTTTTCAGTTCTCTTATTTTTTTAATTGGATTGATAATATTTCTAAAAAAAGGAATTATTCATTTAAAGGGATTATTTAATAAAAAAAATATTTATTTTTTAATCATAACAATTTTTTTTATTCCAATGTTTTTAAGCCAAAAATATCATGAAGATTTTGGTTATTATCATCTTCCTTATGCTTTAGGTTTTTTAGAGGAAAAAATAATTTTCGGTTATTCAAATATTGATAAAACTTATGTTTACAACTCTATATGGCTAAACCTTTATTCAATTTTTTTTTTATATGAGAAGAATTTTGATTTTTTAACTACTCCTAGTTATTTACTATTTATAGCGTTTATTCTCTTTTCAATAAATCAAATTATTACAACAAAAAAAATATCAATAAGTGATTATTACTTAATTTTAATTTTATTTTATTTTATTTTAAAATTTACAAGAATTTCTGAGTTTGGTGTAGATCTACCTTCAATAATTTTTTCTATTTTAGTAATTTATTATTTTATAAAATTTACTGAAACTAATTTAGTTGAAGAAAAAAAAAAATATTTTTTTTTAATCTTAATCTTTTCTATATTTGCAATATTAATCAAATTAAGTGTATTACCAATTATTTTACTTCCACTGTACATTTTTTTTAAAAATTTTAAGTATCTAAGATTTTCTATCATCAATTTTAGATATCTTTTTATTATATTATTATTTTCAACTTATTTAATTCAACAATTTATTTATACTGGATGCTTTATTTTTCCAACAAATTTAACTTGTTTTGATGTAAGTTGGTTTAATCCTGAATATTTAAAGTTATCCGAAGAATTAGAATTAGTTAATAAAAGTTATTTTCAGGAAGCCAATAAAACTTACTCATCAGAGCAATATCTTAATAACTTTAATTGGTTATATTTTTGGTTAAAAAGAAATTTTATTGAAATATTAGAACATTTTTTAACTATTATAATACCATTTCTATTATTTATTTTTTTTTTAAAAAAAGAGACAAGATCTTATATTCATTTTAAAGAAAAAGTAGCTCTCTATATTTTCTTATTTTTAAGCTTAATATTTTGGCTTAATTTTTCTCCAGTTTATAGGTTTGCAATTCATTTGTTTGCGACTTTATTTTTTATTTTAATGTTGAATACTTTTTTAAATAAAAAGTTTTCAAAAAAAATTTTTATAATTTTTGTTTCAATGTTTATTGTTTTTAGTTTGTCTAAAAATTTTAAAAGATTAAATAATATTGAAAGTGTTTATTTAGGTATTCAAAAAATTAATAATAAATATTTATTAAATAAAATGGATAGTAATGAATTTGCCAAAGTTTTTTATCCTGATGTAAACAATAATTTTAAGAACGGTTGGCAAGGAAGACTTTGTTGGAATACGCCATTTATTTGCTCATATGAAAAATTTAAGATTCAAAAAAAAAATACTTATTTATTTTTAATGAAAAAATAATTAAAAGATTATGATGAATAAAAATGATAGCAAAATATCAATCATAATCCCATGTTTTAATGAAAAAAAAACTATAGTTAATCTCACTAACAAAGTTCTTCAAAGTTTAAATACTTATCATTATAATTTTTATGAGATTCTTATAGTTGACGATTTTTCAAATGATGGAACTAGAGAGTTAATAAGAGAAAATTTTGAGTCAAAAAAAAACTTTAAAACTTTTTTTCATAAAAAAAATATGGGCAAAGGAGCAGCAATAAAAACTGCTAAAGAGTTCTTGTCTGGTGACATAATAATAATACAGGATGCAGATTTAGAATATGATCCCAATGATTATGATAAATTAATAAAACCTATATTAAGTGGAGAATTTAAAGTTGTTTATGGCTCACGTGTTTTAAATCATAACAGATACATAACTTCAGGTTTTAATTCAAAAGTGAGAATTTTTGGAAATCATTTTCTAACTATTATTTCTAATTTTCTTAATAATCAAAAGCTAACTGATGCTCATACTTGTTATAAAGTTTTTCATAAAGATATATTTGACCTAATCAAACTTGAAGAAAATGACTTTGCTTTTTGTCCAGAAGTAACTTCCAAAATTGCAAAATTAGGATATCAGATACATGAAGTACCAATAAGTTATGATGGTAGAAATTACAAAGAGGGAAAAAAAATAAAGACAATTGATGCGTTTAGGGCATTAAAAGCGCTTATAAAATATCGATAAAATCACTTGAAAAGTTATTTAATGACTGTATAAAAAGCTCGCCTGGTAATTATTGCGAAGAGGTAATACCCGATCCCATTCCGAACTCGGAAGTCAAGCTTTTCAGCGCCGATGGTACTTTGTCTTAAGACATGGAAGAGTAGGACTTTGCCAGGCTAAACTCTAAACTTATGAAGATAAAAAGTTCGTTAAAATCTGTAAAAAAAAGAGACTTAAACTCTAAACTTGTTAGAAGAAGAGGAAGAGTTTATGTAATTAATAAAATGAACCCCAAATATAAAGCCAGACAAAAATAATTTTGTATGGATAACGAAAACCATAAAGAAACCTGGAATAATTTTACTAAGTTTGTATTGTGGGGAACCGTCGCAGTTATTGGTGTTTTAGTTTTAATGGCAATATTCTTACTGTAATATTCATGTATGAAGATTGCGTCTATTTTAGAAAATCAAAATATTGAAAAAAGAATAGCAATTACTCCTGAGACCGCAAAAAAATATATTTCACTTGGTTTTGAAGTTACTTTGTCTGAAAATTATGGAAGTCATCTTGGAATTGGAGATGAAGAATATAAAAAATTAGGGGCATCAATTTTAAAGGATGAAAAAGAAATAATTACTAACACAGATATTCTTGTTCAATTAACTTTATTAGATGAAGATAAAAGTTCTTTATTAAAAGAAAATCAATCGTTAATTGGTGTCTTAAATCCATATGACAATAAAGACAAAATAAGCAATTTAGTAAAAAAAAATATTAATATCTTTTCATTAGAATTGCTTCCAAGAATAACAAGAGCTCAGTCTATGGATATATTATCTTCACAAGCAAATCTCGCAGGCTATAAAGCAGTAGTAGAATCTTTTGCTAATTTTGAAAAAGCAATTCCAATGATGATGACTGCAGCAGGTACAATCCCAGCTGCAAAAGTATTGGTGGTTGGTGCTGGAGTTGCGGGTTTACAAGCAATTGCAACGGCGAAACGAATGGGGGCAATTGTTTTTGCAACAGATGTTAGAATGGCCTCAAAAGAACAGGTTGAAAGTTTAGGGGGAAAATTTTTAACTGTTGAAGGTGCAGAGAATTTAGAGACTGAGGGAGGCTATGCTAAAGAAGCATCAGATGATTTCAAAAAAAAACAAGAGGAATTATTATCAGAAACATTAAAAAAAATAGATATAGTTATTTGTACAGCTTTAATTCCTGGAAAAAAAGCACCATTAATCATTAAAGAAGATATGATTAATAATATGCAGTCTGGTTCAATCATTTATGATCTGGCAGCAATTCAAGGTGGAAACACTGGCTGTACCAAAGTTGATGAGGTTATAGTAAAAAATGGTGTTAAAATAATGGGGGAGAGCAATATTTTAAACAAACTTCCAACCTCTGCATCAAATTTATATGCCAAAAATTTATTTAACTTTGTTTCAAATTTATATGATAAAGAAAATAAAAAGATAAATATAAATTTAGATGATGAGATAATTGAAAAAACTTTAATAAAATAAAATTATGGAAATAGATCCTTTTATATTCAGATTAAGTATTTTTATCCTTTCAATTTTTATTGGATACTATGTGGTTTGGAGTGTAACTCCATCATTACACACACCTTTAATGTCAGTTACTAATGCTATTTCATCAGTGATTATTGTTGGGGCAATTATAGCAGGATTAGCTGGAAACTCTGATACTATTTTTAACACTTCAAGTATCTTTGGTTTTTTAGCAATATCATTAGCAGCAATTAATATTTTTGGGGGCTTTCTGGTAACTCAAAGGATGCTTGCAATGTATAAAAAAAAGAAAAAGGATAAATAATGTTATCAGCAAATTTATCAGCAGTTTTTTATTTAATTTCAGGAATATTATTTATTTTAGCTTTAAGAGGACTTTCTTCACCAGAGACTTCTAGGCAAGGAAATTTTTTTGGAATTTTAGGAATGATTATTGCAGTTACAGTAACTTTTTTATCAATTGGTAATTTTTCAACTGGACTAATAGTTGTTTTAATTTTTCTTTTAATAGGAGGACTAATTGGTGCTTTTATAGCTTATAAAATTCCAATGACAGCGATGCCAGAATTAGTTGCCGGTTTTCATAGCTTAGTTGGACTAGCGGCTGTTTTTGTTGCAATAGCTGCTTTTTTAAATCCAGAAGCTTTTAATCTAGGATCTCCTGGTAACATTAAACTTGGAAGCTTAATTGAAATGTCAATTGGAGCAGCAGTTGGTGCAATAACTTTTTCAGGTTCAATTATTGCTTTTTTAAAACTTCAAGGAATAATGTCAGGATCACCTATAACGTTCAAAGGACAGCACCCACTTAATGCTTTAATACTAATTTCAATAATAATAATTACTTATTTGCTTTGTTCCACTCAATCATCAAATCTATTTTGGATACTATTGGCTATTTCTTTCTTGATTGGCTTTCTTTTAATAATTCCAATTGGTGGCGCAGATATGCCGGTAGTAATTTCTATGCTTAATTCTTATTCTGGTTGGGCAGCTGCAGGAATTGGATTTACTCTAGAAAATACTGCTTTAATAATTACTGGAGCTTTAGTTGGTTCATCTGGAGCAATCCTATCATACATAATGTGTAAAGGAATGAACAGATCATTCTTTAATGTAATCTTAGGTGGGTTTGGTGCAACTGAACAATCAGCTTCAGAACAAAATAAAGAACAAAGACCAGTAAAAAGTGGAAATGCAGACGATGCTGCTTTTCTAATGAAGAATGCTTCATCAGTCATTATTGTACCAGGTTATGGTATGGCAGTGGCCCAAGCTCAACATGCCTTAAGAGAAATGGTAGATACACTTAAAAAAAATGACATTAAAGTTTCTTACGCAATTCATCCAGTTGCTGGCAGAATGCCGGGACACATGAACGTATTACTTGCTGAAGCAAATGTACCTTATGATGAAGTTTTTGAACTAGAAGAAATTAATAATGATTTTGCTAATGCAGACGTTGCTTTTGTTATAGGAGCTAATGATGTAACTAATCCTGTAGCAAAAACTGATCCTCAAAGTCCAATTTATGGTATGCCAGTTTTAGATGTTGAAAAATGTAAATCAGTATTGTTTGTAAAAAGAAGTCTATCACCCGGATATGCTGGAATTGACAATGATCTTTTCTATAAAGAAAATACTTTGATGCTATTTGCAGATGCAAAAAAAATGACCGAAGATATAACTAGAAATTTATAGGTTAATCATTTGAAAACAAAAATATTTTGTGACATTGCTGAACTAGATCAAATTAGAAAATTTAATAAAAAAAAGATTGTTAAAGGTTTTACAACCAACCCCAGTTTAATGAGAAAGGCAGGGGCAAAAGACTATAAATCTTATTCACAAAAAATTTTAAAGATTTCCAAAAATAAGCCAGTTTCACTTGAAGTTTTTGCTGATGAATATAGTGAGATGAAAAAGCAGGCCCTAAAAATTAATACGTGGGCAAAAAATGTCTATGTTAAAATTCCAGTTGTAAATTCTAAAGGAAAATTCATGGGTAAAATTATCAAAGAGTTAAATAATGAGAAAATAAAGTTAAATATAACTGCAGTATATAGCGCAATACAAACACAAAAGATTCTTAAAATGATTGATAAAAAAACTTCAGTTATCATATCTATATTTGCAGGCAGGGCAGGTGACACTGGGAAGGATCCAGTTCCAGAATTTATAAAAAGCATTTCTTTAGCTAAAAAATTTAAAAATGTTAAAATTCTTTGGGCGAGCGTTAGAGAGCCATATAATTATTTACAAGCTAAACAGTTGGGGTGTCATATAATTACAGTTCCTCCTTCAACAATTGAAAAAATCGAAAAATTTGGAAAAACATTTGATAAACTTACCATAGAAACAGTTAAAACTTTTCTTATTGATAGTAAAAAATCAAAATTTAAAATTTAAGTATATTTTTTTAATATAAAAATCAAATTTGATCTTAAAAATAAAAATTTAATATATCTAAATTCACTTGTTATTTTTTCATTTTCTATGAAACTACTTAAGTCTGATTTAGATAATAAATTTAAATTTTCTTCTTTTGAATAAAAAGTAAGATTGAAATTTTTTAAAATTTTTCTATGAATTTTTTTTGGGAGCCAATGAATGAAAGGAATTTTAGTATGAAATTCAAGTGGATGGTATCTATAAGGAGTAGAGATTATTACCATTTTTTTACTTAACTTGATCATATTACTAACCATTGTTTTCTGATTATTATAACTACCAACATGCTCTATAGTTGCGTTAGATACAACAAGATCAGACTTAAAATTTTCTATTTCATATTCTGAAAAATTTTCAATTATTGATTTTTGGAGTTTTTTTTTAAAAAAAGATGAAGTAATTAATTGATTTGAGATTGAATTAAAATTTTTAATATTTTTTAAATTTTTAATGATAAAATTACTGCTTTTATTTTCAGTATCGCTAGTTGTTCCAATATCCAAAACATCATTAATGTTGTTCAAAATAATTTGATTGTTAATTATATCAACAATTTCCAATCTCTTTTTTGTAACGATTTTATCAAAAATTTTAAGATGGTTGCTAGAGTATATTTTATTATTCTGCATGCAATTTGGTTGCGGGGGACGGATTTGAACCGCCGACCTTCAGGTTATGAGCCTGACGAGCTACCAGACTGCTCCACCCCGCGGTATAATCAAATTCTATTTTTTAACTTATTAAGTTTTTTTACTCTTTTTATATTTTCTTGAAGAATTCTTTTTTTCTTTTCTGAGGGCTTTTCATATGTATTTTTTAATTTTATAACTTTAAAAAAGCCATCTCTTTGTAGTTTTCTTTTCAAAACCCTAAGAGCTTGCTCAACATTATTATCTTTGACTTCTATTTTAATAACTACCTCCAAAAAAAAGATTAGTTATCATTTTTATAATTTCATGTCTATCAATTTTATTCATAATTCAATTTTTATACTGATTGTCTAAGTTTTTCTTTCTCTTTTTTTTCTCTTTTAATTCTTCTTTCTGCTTTTTCTATAGCACTAATCAAATCTTTTTGTGTAAATAGATTTAAGGCGACAGGATCTTTAGGGCTTAAATTGTTATAATTCCAATAACTTTTATTTCTTATTGATGTGACAGAATTTTTTGTAATCCCAACAAGCTTTGCTATTTGTGAGTCTTTTAAAATATTATGATATCTTAAAAGCCATAACGCAGAATCTGGTTTGTCCTGTCTTTTTGATAGTGGCACATATTTTTTAATTTTCTTTTCTGAGTTTGATATTTGAATATCAGTGTTTTTAATTTCTAAGGGTCTAGTTTCATCTTTTGAAGAAAGCTCAATTTCCTCTCTAGATAGTTGTCCTGAAATTATAGGATTGTAAGCCTTAATTCCTTTTGCTACTTCACCATCCGCAATACCTTGGATTTCCACTTCATGCAAATTACAAAAGTCTGCAATTTGTTTGAATGTTAGCGTTGTATTTTCAACTAGCCAAACAGCAGTAGCCATAGGCATTAAAGGTGCATTAGACATTAATTTTTATTTTCTGATCTAAAGTTTTGGAACTTTTTATTAAATTTACTTATTCGACCTTTATCCATTAATTTTTGTTTTCCACCTGTCCAAGCAGCATGAGATTTTGGATCAATTTCTAATTTTAGAAGGTCACCTTCAGAGCCCCATGTAGATCGAGTTTCAAACTGTGATCTATCAGTCATTTCGACTTTAATTGAGTGGTAATTAGGATGTATTTTTTTTTTCATGACGAGATTTATAGCAAAAGAATTTTTTAAAACAATTAAAAGTTATCTATTTTTTCAATGAATTTAGCATTAATTTCAGCGCTTGATGCTAAAACTTTTATACTTTTTAAGCTGGAAAGATTAATTTCATTAATTATTCCACCAGCTTCTTTTACTATAACAATTCCAGCGGCAATATCCCATAAATTCAAATTATTTTGAAAATATCCATCGTATCTTCCAGAAGCAACATAGGCCAAATCAAGAGCAGCACTACCTGATCTTCTACAAATTAGATCTGTTTTACTCATTGTTTTTCCAACAGCAAATAAACATTCTTCAATTTTATTTTTCTTAGAAACTCTTATTCTTTGATTGTTAAAGAAAGCTCCATTATTTTTTTCTGCATAAAATAATTCATTTTTAATTGGATCAAAAATTAATCCAGAAACAATTTCATTATTTGATTGTAGAGCTATAGATATTGCAAAATGAGGTATTCCATGTAAAAAATTAATCGTCCCATCTATTGGATCAATTATCCAACAATTAGTTTCATCTTTATTTTTTTCTATTCCGCTCTCTTCACTTATTATTGAATAGTTTGGTCGAGCTTTTTTAAGTTCATCAATTATAATTTTTTCTGCTTTAATATCAGCATTAGTTACAAAATCTTTAGGACCTTTTTTTGAAACTTGAAGTTTTTCTAATTCTCCAAAATCTCTTATTAATATTTTAGAAGCTTTTTCAGAAGCTTTAATCATTATATTAAGATTTGCTGATATAGAGTTCATAATTTAAATCTTTTTTACGTATTCAAGATTTCTAGTATCTACAATAATACTATCTCCAGCTTCAATAAAAGGTGGTACTTGAATATTAAGTCCATTATCCAAGATTGCTGGCTTGTATGAAGAGGATACAGTTTGGCCTTTTAATGCTGCGTCTGTACTTTCAATTTTACATTCAACTTGATTTGGTAAATCTACAGAAATGGGGTTTTCATTATAAAAACTTATTGTTACCTCAAGGTTTTCAGTTAATAATTTACCTTTTTCACCAATTATATCTTTTTTAATTTGTGTTTGTTCGAAATTTTTTGGATCCATAAAGAAGTAGTTTTGTTCATCCTCATATAAATAATTGAAATTTGTTTCTTCTAAAGAAGCTTTTTCTACAGTTTCGCTCGATCTAAATCTTTCATTAAGTTTTGTATTTTTATTTACACTTTTCATTTCAACTTGTGCAAAAGCTCCACCTTTTCCAGGTTTGACATGTTGTGTTTTAAGAACTTGCCATAAATCATTTTTGTATTCTAAAAGCATACCGACTCTAATTTCACCAGCATTAATTTTCATATTAGTTTTTTAATTGCATCTTTAGGTTTTAATTTTTTATTTTTCCAAATGTAGCCTGAGATAGCTAAAAAGTTTGCTTTATTCAACAAGAGATTTTTATAGTTATGTAAGTTAATACCACCAATAGCAACAATCGGAGTTTTTGTCATCTTTCTAACTTTTTTAAGTAATTTAATTGATGCTTTGTATTTAATTTTTTTAGTCTTTGAGGGATTAAAGGCCCCAAACGCTAAATAGTTGGCTTTATTATTAATAGCAATTTTTGCTAGTTTGATTGAGTTATGACAAGTGACTCCTATTATTTTATTTCCAATCAATTTTCTTGCTTTAAATATATTCATATCTTTTTGACCCAAATGACAACCATCAGCATTTAATTTTTTTGCAAGATAGACATCATCATTTACTAAAAATTTAACACTAAATTTTTTACATATTCTTTTTATTTTTTTTCCAATTTCTAATTTTTTTTTGAAATTTTCTTTTTTAAGTCTTAATTGAAAAAAACTTACTTTTTTTTGTTTAAGAACTTCAATTAAATCAGGATAAAAAGATTTGTTAATTTTTAATGGTGAAATGAGATATATGAATTTTTTTTTATTAAATCTCAAGATCTTTAGACCATTTTCCTTGAGCAGCTAAAGTATTCATTTTTGCTCGGTGGTTAAAAACCTTCTGTGTACCTTCAGTGTCATTTAAATCTTCTGACCAGAATTTTAAAGCACTTTGTTGAAGAGCTCGGCCATAAGAGTAACTCATTATAAAGTTAGTATCATTATACTTATTTATTAAATTTAAATTTTCTGTTGCTTCTAATTCTGACTGTCCTCCAGATAAAAAAGCAATTCCAGGTACCTCAGAGGGTACTGAATTTTTTAAACATTCCAAAGTTAATTTAGCAACCTCTTCATTTGAAGTTTTATTTTTATATTTATTTCCAGCCAAGATCATATTAGGTTTTAGTATAATTCCCTTCAAATCAACTTTATGTAAAATTAGTTCCTCAAAACATTTTTTAATAACTTCTGAAGTTTTTTCATAACACTCTTTAGCCGAATGTTCACCATCCATTAAGACTTCAGGCTCTACTATTGGAACCATATCACATTCTTGAACTAATGCAGAATATCTAGCTAGTGCATGAGCATTGGATTGTATTGAGAGATTGCTTGGGTAATTTTTTGATATACTATAGACTCCTCTCCATTTTGTAAATTTTGCACCTAGTTTGTAATACTCTTTCAACCTTTCTCTTAATCCATCCAGGCCCTCTGTTATTTTTTCATCTGGCGAACCTGCTAAAATCTTTGCGCCTGTATCAACTTTTATCCCTGGATTAGAGCCTATTTTTGAAATTAATTCTGGTATTCTATTTTTTTTTGAGGACACTTGTCTTATTGTTTCGTCATATAAAATTACACCACCAATACATTCTTTCATACATGAAGAAGTAAAAAGAGTTTCTCTAAACAGCAATCTATTTTCAGGAGTTGATGGAACATTTACACTTTCCAGCCTTTTAGTCATTGTTCCATTGCTTTCATCAGCAGCTAAAATTCCTTTTCCTTTTTCTAGAATTTTAAGTGCTATATTATTTAGTTCTGACATTTTACTTTAAAGCTTTTATACCAGGTAGCTCTTTTCCTTCAAGATATTCTAAAAATGCACCACCAGCGGTTGAAACAAAGTTGAAATCTTTAATTGAATTGATTTGGTTTATAAGAGCTATTGTGTCTCCACCACCTACAACAGAATAAATTAATTTATTTTTTTTAATAATTGATTTTGCTATTTCGTAACTACCTTGAGCAAAATTTGGATTCTCAAAATAGCCAGCTGGACCGTTCCATAAAACTGTTTCACTATTTTCAATAATATTTCTAATTTTATTAATTGTTTTTGGTCCAATATCTAAGATTAAATCATCATCCGCTATGTCTTTAAGTTCTTTTGTTTGTGATTTGTCATCCATATTTTTTCCTACCAAAACATCTTCCGGATAAGTAATTGTGCAAGATTGATTTTTTGATGTTTCAAAAATCTCATCAATTATGTTTTTACAATTTTCTTCTTTAATTGATTTTCCTATTGAGTTTCCTTTAAAACTTAGAATATTATTAGCCATACCTCCTACAATGATAATATTGTCGAATTTAGGTATTAAATTTTTTATTATTCCAATTTTTGTTGAAATTTTTGAACCTCCAATAATACAAGTTATTGGCTTTTTTATTTCCGTCGTAACTTTTTTTAAAGCTTTAATTTCTTTTTCTAATTGTAATCCAGCAAAAGATGGTAAAAATTCTGTGATTTTACAAACCGAGGCGTGAGCACGATGAGAGCAAGAAAAGGCGTCATTTACATACAGATCTGCAAGTCCAGCTAAATGTTTTGAAAAATTAAGGTCGTTTTTTTCTTCCTCTTCATAAAATCTGATATTTTCTAAAAAGACTATTTGATCTTTAGGATCTTTAAACAAATCATCTTTTTTTAATTCAAAAACATCTTTATCTATAATCTTAATTTTTTTATCAATTTTTTTTTCTAAACTTTCACAAATTGGCCTCATAGAGAGATCTTTATTAACCCTTCCTTTGGGTCGTCCAACATGAGAAATTACTATTATTTTAGAGTTCTTATTTAATAGAAAATCAATTATTGGCAGTATTTTATCTATTCTGGTATGGTCTGTGATTACTCCATTTTTTAATGGAACATTTAAATCTAATCTTAATAAAACTTTTTTATGATTAAGATTTTCATGATCTTTAATACTATTCATTAAGAAATCTTGTGAAGATATTCAGCTATATCACACATTCTATTTGAAAAACCCCATTCATTATCATACCAAGCAGAAATTTTACCCATATTTTTACCCACAACATTTGTTAAACTGGCATCAACAATTGATGAGGCAGGATTATGATTGAAATCTATGGATACAAGCTTCTCTTTTGTTATTTCAAGAATCTTATTTTTTTTGCTAAAATTTTCAAACGCTGAATTTATTTTCTCAATACTTAGATCTTTATTTGTACAAAAAACTAGCTCAACTAAAGAAACATTTGGCGTAGGCACTCTCATTGCGACACCTTCTAATTTACCTTTTAGAGAGGGTATAATTTCACTTATTGCTTTAGATGCACCAGTTGAGGTCGGCACAATTGATTGGCTTGCAGATCTGGCTCTTCTTGGGTCCTTATGAGAATTATCCAAAATTCTTTGATCGCTTGTGAATGCATGAATTGTTGTCATAAACCCTTTTTCAATTTGAAAATTTTCATGCAAAACATGGGCTACAGGCGCAAGACAGTTTGTTGTACATGATGCAGCAGAAATAATGTTGTCATCTTTTTTTAATTTAGACTCATTGACCCCAAAAACAATTGTTTTGTCTGCGTTTTTACATGGCGCCGAAACAATAACTTTTTTTGCTCCATTACTTAAATGAGGAGTTAATTTATCTTTAGAATTAAATTTACCTGTACACTCAAAAACATAATCAACACCATATTTTTTCCAATTAATATTTTTTAAATCTGTCTCCTGACTAAAAGTAATTTTGTTTTTGTTAATAATTAGGTGATTTTCATCAAAATCTATCTCTGCATTAAATTTCCCATGAATAGAGTCATATTTTAAAAGAGTTGAACAAGCTTCTGAATTCGTTCTATTGTTTATATGTTTTATTTCTATGTTTTTATTATTAGTTTCAATAATAGATCGAATAATCATTCTTCCTATTCTACCCATTCCATTAATTCCTACCTTTATCTTCATAATTTTTCTTTAATTCTTTTTGCAATACTTTCCGAATTTAATTCAAAGTGATTATATATCTCTTTATATGGAGCACTTTTTCCAAAATCATTAATTCCAAAATTTAACCCATTGACGCCCGTATATTTTTTCCAATAATGTGTTTCAGAGGCCTCTATAGATACTACTAGTTTAGTTTCACCTAAAATTTTATTTTTATAGTTTTCACTCTGTTGATCAAATAATTCCTGACATGGCATTGATATTACTTTTGAATAAATATTCTCTGTGGCTAATTTATGACAAATATCACTTGCCAAACTAGTTTCAGATCCAGTTGCTATAATTGTTACACTTATGTTATTTCCAGTTCTTAAAACCTCATAAGCTCCAGCAGATGACTCGTTATTTGGAGTATCTTTAACTCTAATAGGATTAATACCCTGTCTAGTTAAAGCTATAACACTTGGAGTATTTTTACTTTCAAGTGCTAATTCCCAACATTCAAAAGTTTCAATAAGGTCTGAAGGTCTGAAAACATTTAAGTTTGAAATTGATCTTAGACTTGTTAATTGTTCTATTGGCTGGTGGGTTGGGCCATCTTCGCCAAGTCCAATCGAGTCATGTGTAAAAATATAAATAACTCTTTGTTTCATCATTGCAGCTAATCGGATTGACGGTTTGCAGTAATCACTAAATATTAAAAAAGTTCCCCCATAAGGAATTAAATCACTATGCAAAGCAATTCCATTCATTATTCCACACATAGCGTGTTCTCTAACACCATAGTGAATATAGTTGCCTGAAAAATTACCTGGCTTAACTATCTTGTGATTTTTTGTTTTGGTATTATTTGATCCAGCTAAATCCGCAGAACCACCAATTAAATTTGGTAAATCTGAAACAATATCCAAAAACATTTCAGAGGTTTTTCTCGTAGCAAAAGGTTTTAAATTTTTTAGATATTCATTTTTTGTTTTTTCAATCTCTTTTTTGAGTGAATTTAAATTTTTATTTTCAAATCTAATGTCATGTTTTTTTGCTTTTTTTTCAGCTTTTTTTCCAATGTTTTTCCATTCATTTAATAAATTGTTAGGAATTTCAAAGGGTTCATGATTCCATTTTAGTTTTTTTCTAACTAGTTTAATTTCGTCCTCACCCAAAGGACTGCCGTGAGAAGAAGCCTTGCCACCTTTATTGGGCGATCCATAGCCAATTGTTGTTTTGCAAGAAATCGCAATTGGTTTTTTAGATTTTTGAGCTTTATTCAAAGCTTTAGAAATTTCTTTATAATTATGACCATTAATTTTTATAAAATCCCAACCATAGCTTTTGAACCTTTTTTCATGATCGTCTGAAACAGTTAAGTTAGTTGGGCCATCTATTGAAATAGAATTATTATCAAATAGTAAAATAAGATTTTTTAATTTTAAATGGCCAGCAAGACTTAAAGCCTCATGACTTATACCTTCCATTAAACAACCATCACCTGCCAGAACATAAGTTTTGTGATCAATTTTTTTTTTCCCAAATCTATTTTTTAAAATTTCTTCTGAAATTGCAAAACCAACCGCATTAGCAATACCTTGTCCCAAAGGCCCTGTTGTGGTCTCAATGCCAGTGTTAGGGTGATACTCAGGATGACCTGCGCAAATTGAGTCTAGTTGTCTAAAATTTTTTATATCATTTAAAGAAATACTTTTATAACCAGTTAGATGAAGAAGTGAGTAAAGTAGCATTGACCCATGACCAGCAGAGAGAACAAATCTATCTCTATTAATCCAACTTGGATTTGTAGGATTAAAGTTTAAAAAGTCTTTGAAAAGAACAGTTGCTACATCTGCCATCCCCATAGGCATTCCTGGATGTCCCGAATTAGCTTTTTGAACAGCATCAATGGACAAAAATCTAATACAATTAGCTAATTCTTTATAAAGTTTACTCAAGTAATTATCCTGTCTAGACTAAGAAGAATCTATTTAATAATATAATTATATATATATGAATTCTGTGATCGAAAAAGAAAAAAAACTTAATTTAGCGTTAACAAAATTAAAAAAATTAAATCTTAAAAACCCAGATATAAAAAAGGATATTGAAAATTTAAGTATTCAAAAAAATCAATTAGAAATTGAAAAACAAGAATTAGAAGAAAAATACAAAAGTTTAGTAACTGATTATAATGATTTAAGTAAAAAATTAGATGAATTTCGAAATCAAGAACAAGTAGAGCAAAAAAAACAGATGGAGTTTTCCGAAAAAATTGATGAATTAAATCAAGAAACAGATACTTTATTAGATGAAATAGATAAATGGCAAACGTAAGTATTAAATTTAATGGTAAAGAATTTTTGTTGTCTTGCGAAGATGGACAGGAAGAACATCTGGAAGAATTGTTGATTCAAATTAATCAAAAATTTAATAATCTTAAAAATGATTTAGGAAATCTTGGAGAAAATAAGCTTTTATTAATTACTGCAGTAAAAGTAATGGATGAATATTATGAGACTAAAAAAAAAGTAGAACAAAAAAAAGATGAATTAAAAAATCTTTCTAATAAATTTAAAGAACTTAAGTCTTTGATATACGAGTATAAAGATAGAAAAGAAAATGAAATTAAAGAGCTAAATGAAAATCATCATCAATTAAAAAATGAAATTGAAAAAAATCAAAAAAATTATGAAAAACTCATTGATGAAGCTGCAGACGAAATATCAAATTTTGTTGAAAAAGCAAACCTAGAAAATTTATCTTAATTAATCTTCGTGAATAAATCAGAAATAAGAAAAAAATTATTAAAAATTAGAAAACAAAAAAGTTCAATTAATTTTAATATAAGTCATCAATCTATACTTAAAGTTTTAAAAAAAAAAAAAATCAAAGGCAAAATTTTTGGCGGATATTACCCTTATAATTATGAAGTAGATGTATTACAAATTATAGAAAAACTTGAGAAAGAAAAATATAAAATATCTCTTC